>Ed_p2__coassemble_711_pt1 | contig 226482 bp, 214 predicted proteins | sample Ed_p2__metabat2_low_PE_041 | metagenome-assembled genome bin Ed_p2
ATCGCCTATGGCAGCAATCTGTCCCGGCAGCAGATGGCACAGCGCTGCCCGGGGGCAAAGATCGTGGGCGGCGCTGTGCTGAAAGGCTGGCAGCTGCTGTTTGGGTACTATGCCACGGTGGAACCAGCCGAGGGCAAAAGCACGCCGGTGCTGGTTTGGGAGATCACCTCTGCGCAGGAACAGCAGTTGGATGAATACGAGGATTATCCCAAACTGTACCGCAAGGCAGAGCTGGCAGTGGAATGTACCCCTCTGGATGAGGGCACACCGCAGCCGCTGACGGCTATGGTCTATCGGATGGAACCCCGTCCCCGTGAATTTCCGTCCTTTTCGTACTATCAGGGGTTAGAGGATGCCTATAAGGACCTGGGCCTCCCGCTTCACACGCTGGAACAAGCTCTGGCAGACAGCATGGGCAGGGCGGAAGCCTCTGCTTGGCTGGCAGAGTATCGGCTGAATTACCCGCATCCGGTGTGGACGGATTGATCCTGTGACCTGAAAACACCCCCTGCAGTTCGTTCTTTTGGAACGCTGCAGGGGGTGTTTTGCGTATAGAGAGTCACAACGCTTTTTTTAGATAGATCATATCCACAAGCTGGACGCCGGCCTCCCAGATAGGGTGGTCATAGTTTTGGGTGAAAAATCCTGGAACCCGATGACTGCGGACAAAGCCACATTTTTCATAAAAGGGAAGGGTGAGGGGGCTTTCTCCCGTTCCTACCAGCAGTACAGTGTAGCGGCCGTGGTAGGTTTGGGCAATAAAGTCCAGCATGGATCTTCCGTAGCCCTGGCGCTGGCAGTCCGGTGCTGTGGCCAGGTTTTTGACCTCCAGCACACCCTCGCCCTCGTCGGTCAGAACACAGACACACTTTGCTGCGCCCTTTTCCTCCAATAGGTACATCGTGCCACGCTCCAGATAGCGGTCGATCATATCCTCCTGCTCATCGGCCAGAAGCAGCAGGGGAAGGTATTGCTTTTTGTTCTGTGTGATCGCACGGATATTCGGCATAGGTTGCTCCTTTGGACAGTAGCAGGGTGCAGAGGTTTGCTTGGTGAGATCATACCATAAGAGATGCAAAAGTTCATCCAAAACAAAATACCCGGCCGATGGGATGGATCGGCCGGGTATACAGAGCTGTATCCGTTGGTGTTGGGCAGCTTATTCCCACTCCACCGTGGCAGGGGGTTTGCTGGTGATATCATAAACGATGCGGTTGATACCCTTTACCTCGTTGACGATGCGCACCGAGATGCGGTCCAGCACTTCGTAAGGGATGCGGGCCCAATCGGCGGTCATAAAGTCATCGGTGGTCACAGCGCGCAGGGCCAGAGTATAGTCGTAGGTACGTCCATCGCCCATCACGCCCACACTGCGTGCGTTGGTCAGCACAGCAAAGTATTGGCTCGGACATTGATCCGGCCCAGCCTTGGCAAGTTCGTCCCGGAAGATGAAATCTGCCAGCCGCAGGGTGTCTGCCTTCTCCTTGGTCACATCTCCCAGGATGCGGATGGCAAGGCCCGGCCCGGGGAAGGGCTGGCGGCTGACCAGATATTCCGGCAGGCCCAGCTCCCGGCCCAGCTGACGCACTTCGTCCTTGAACAGCAGGTTCAGCGGCTCCAGGATCTCCTTAAAGTCTACGTAGTCCGGCAGGCCGCCTACGTTGTGGTGGCTCTTGATCACCGCTGCATCCCCCAGACCGGACTCGATCACATCCGGGTAGATGGTGCCCTGAGCCAGGTAATCCACCGCGCCGATCTTCTTGGCTTGCTCCTCAAAGACCCGGATGAATTCCTCGCCAATGATCTTGCGCTTGCGCTCCGGGTCAGCAATGCCGGACAGCTTGTCCAAAAAGCGCTGCTCTGCGTTTACCCGCACAAAGTTCATGGTCCAGCGGGCAAAGGCATTTTCGACCTCGTCCCCCTCATGCAGGCGCATCAGGCCGTGGTCCACAAATACACAGGTCAGCTGGCTGCCGATGGCTTCCGCCAGCAGTGCGGCACAGACCGAGCTGTCCACGCCGCCGCTGAGGGCCAGCAGGACTTTGCCGCTGCCCACCTTCTGACGGATCTGCTGGATGGCGGTCTGCTTATAGTCCGCCATGGTCCAGCTGCCGGAGGCGCCGCAGACCTCGTACAGGAAGTTGCGGATCATCTGGGTACCCATCTCCGTGTGGTGGACCTCCGGATGGAACTGTACACCATAGAACCGGCGCGCTTCATCCGCAATGGCCACATTGGGGCAGGCATCCGAGTGAGCGGTCAGTCGGAACCCGGCGGGGACCTGGGCCATGTAGTCGCCATGGCTCATCCAGGAGATACCCTCTGCGGGCAGGCCCCGGAACAGGGGAGAGCTGACGTCGTAATAGGTCTTGGTCTTGCCGTATTCCCGTGCAGAGTCTGCCTGGGCAGGGGTCACCCGGCCGCCCAGATGGTGCGCCAGCAGCTGGCAGCCATAGCAGATGCCCAGCACCGGGACCCCCAGGGTGAACACTGTGGGGTCTACCTGGGGAGAGTCGGGTTCGTATACGCTGCCCGGCCCGCCGGTGAAAATGATGCCGATAGGGGCAAATTGGCGGATCTGCTCCGCTGTCATGGTGTGGGGGTGGACCTCACAGTACACATTGCATTCCCGGACCCGCCGGGCGATCAACTGGTTGTACTGTCCGCCAAAATCCAGGATCAATATTTTTTCCATAGGCTGTTTCTCCTTGCATGGGTACGGCTTTCATGCGGGACCCAGTAAGTCCCGCAAAGTGGATTAAATTACTATACACCGACAGGGCGGGGATGTCAATCGTCAATTTTACATAAAATGGTTATTTTTACGGAAGTAGTTTTGCAAAAAATGCCGGGCTGCCTGTGCAGTGCGCAGACAGCCCGGCAGGTGCCGTGGCAGAGAAGCTTTATTTATGGATGTTACCGTGACACTGCTGCTCAGGGCGCTGCATCCAGATAGATCTCCATCCGGCTTCCGTCCAGCTGTTTGGATTGACGGTTGGGCAGGCAGAAGTTAAAACTACAGTATCTCAGCTTGGGGGTATCGTCCAGCAGCATCTGGTACACCGACAGCTCCAGCCCAGAGTGGTTGCTCATGTCCAGGAACAGTAGTTCCGGCATTTGGGAGATAGGGGTGTAATCCAGCTCGGTATACTGACCCCGCCCGGCAACATCCCGCCCCAGATCCAGATATTGGATGGCGGTCCGGGCCAGAGGCTCATAGCTGGGCACCGCCGGGGTGCCATCCAGACGCAAGGCATTCAGCTGCGGCATCTGGGTTAACAGTTCCAGAGAGAGGATCTCCGAGGCCCGCAGCTGCAGCTGGGTGATGTCGCTGCCCGCCAGGCCGGACAGGTCCACCCGGGGCGCATCCAGCCAGAGATAGCGCAGGCTCTCCATCTGGGTCAGCGGGGTCAGGTCTGGCACGGTATCGCCCATTACCTGGAGTTTCAGGCTGGTGACCTGGTCCATCCCGGCCAGGGGAGAGAGGTCGGCGGTGTCCTGTACCGCCAGCTCCAGGGAACGCAGGTCCTCACAGCCGCTCAGGTCCGGCAGCTGGGTCAAATAGGGTCCGCTGACGGGGACGGTATAGCGCAACACGCACAGGCTGTCAAAGTGGCGCAGATCCTCCAGAGATTCCAATTTGGGGGCATCGGCGGGGATTTCGCCCTCGATACGGCAGGTCTCGTCCAGCTTGCTGGTGGGCTTAGCCAGCTCGGTGTCCTGGGGCAGACCCTGGTAGGCGGTGATATGGGTGCCGCCGGAGAGGGTGAGGGACTGGATGTCCCATACATCGCTGTGGCGGATCGCCCCGGTGGGCCGGTCCAGCAGGCTCCGCACCCGGGCTTCCATCTGGAGGTCGGCCCACTGGATCTCATAGTCCTCCCCGTGAGGGGCTTGCTGGGCAAATACGTCGGGAGGAGAAAAAGCCTCCTGCGCTATTTTTGAAAATGTGGAAATATAGGTGTTGGGAGGTGCAGGCTCTGCTGGGGTACAACCACTGAGCATTAAAAGCAAGGCAAGTACAATGCTTGCTGCCTGTTTTCTATGAAACATTGCAGGATAAACCTTTCTTATCAATGGCGAATATAGCTGATATTTAGTTTGCTATATCAAAACTATTTTCGCTCTTAGAGGAGCTGTCTTTGTTGCGGGTTGTAATATTGGGAATTTCCAACAGTACGACACTCCAAGTCTGCTTACATCCACTACAATAAAGAGTGGCCCAATGGTAAGTGTAGTAGTATGTATACTCTATCCATGTTTTTTTGACTTCAGCCTGTACGCAGTTGTCAGTAGAACAACGAGGACAACACAAGTCAAGAGAACCATAAGGAGAGTGGAGAGAACGCGTATTGTTGGGAGAGGGGGTAATAGCAAATGCACCGACAGCTAAGTAACTTACCAGTAAAACAAGGGAAAGGACACTGATAGCGAGCTTGTTGTTTGATCTCATGCCAAAACCTCCAATCTGTAAAAGGGTGATTCGTTAATACAAGTATAAAATTGTATCCCTAAAAAATCAATATCTAGAAGAAAAATCCTGAGGGAGAAAAAAATCCCTAAAAATTGTGCATATCTGCGATTCTTGTAAGGATTCTCTTTTGCTTTGCCCGCCCTACTTTTCCTGGGCAAAGGCATAGGCTTCGGCCACCCAGCCCATCAGCTCTGGGTCGAGATCATCCGGGGTGGACAGCAGGATGTGATGGGTCCAGCGGCCGGGGTAGGGTTCTGTTTTGATCTCTGCCCGGGGCGAGGCCAGCGGTGCGGGCAGCCCCAGGGTCAGTACCAGGTAGGGATCGGGCAGAAGCGCTTTTTTTCGCACCCGGGCAAGGGAAAGGCAGGCGAAAATATGCCGGTTGGAAAATGTGATCTGGGTCTTCTGCACACGGGTATGAGTCTCGGGGTGCTGAGCCTGCAATTTTTGCAGAAAAGCTTTGCAGAGGGGCAGCGCTTGAGGCTGCTGGCTGAAAAAGGCCAGCAGGTCTTGTTGCGTGTGATCCATAAAACCCTCCTTATAAACAAAAAGCAGCCCCTGACGGGGCCGCTTTGCGGGTCAAACCATCTTAACAGCCATGGCCTCGCTGGTGCGGTCTTTGGCGGCGTTGGTGTGCTCTGGGTCGTCCAGCATATACCGCAGCAGCAGCACCTCTGCAACATACAGTACTGCAACCTTGATGGGCAGACTGCCGGAATCCAGCGGGTTTTCCTGTGCGCCGCACAGCAGGACCACATCGGCCAGCTCGGCGCCGGGGGAGTCCTCGTAATGCGTGATCAGGATCACCTGCGCCCCGGCGGCTTTGGCGGTGCGCAGGGTCTCCATCATATCCCGGGTGGCGCCGGAGTAGGACAAAAACAGCACCACGTCCCCCGGCCCCATCAGGCTGGCAGTCATCAGCTGCAAGTGGCTGTCGCCAGCCGTGCGGAACTTTGTGTTCAGTCCTGCAAACCGTGCACAGATATCATTGGCCAGCAGCATGCTGCCGCCCTGTCCCAGGCAAAATACCTGCTGGGCCTTGCGCAGCAGAGCCGATGCCTTGTCCACAGCCTCCGGGGAGAGGGTGTTCTGTGTCCCGCTGATGGCTGTTAGAAACAGGGCGTTGGCGTGCTCACACAAGGTGGCAGTGCTGGCTCCCGGCTCTGGTTCCTGCTGGCTGACCATAGAGCCGGTGGCGTTGGCTTGTGCCAGCGCAATGCGCATCTCATGGTATCCCTCAAACCCCAGCGCCCGGCAAAACCGAAACACGGTCGCTTCTGCTACCCGGCACTCCCGCGCCAGGGAAGAGATGGACAGATACTGTGCCTCGTCCGCATGCTGCATCAGATAGTTGGCCACCATCCGCCCGGACTTGGTCAGACTGTCCTGCCGCTGCTGCAGCAGCTCCCAAAAATTGATCGCCATATCCTTCTCCTTTATCAATGTGCCCGGTGCCCTATGCAGGGAGCAGTGCGTTCAGCATAGGGCTGTTTTTACCATACCTTCTGTACCGGCAGCGCGGCCGGCTCTTATCATGGCATCTGTCAGCAGGGGCGGGCTGCGGGCACAAAACGGCACGGCCCAATTCATTGCAGATGCATACCCTGCAAAAAGTATAAAAGAAACGCTCAGCCTTGGCAAGAGGCGCATTGCCCACATTTGCAGCTGTTTTTCTGTGCAGAGAGTATACTTTTTGCGGAAAAGTATGTCTCTTTTTAGAAAAAGATTTTCAATTTGATAAATAATTTGCGAAAATAATTTTTGGCTTTATCCAGGGGGCAAGGCGCTGAATGGGGGAATGACCAGAAGATTGCGGGATTTTTAACAGTATTTTAGGAAGTATCCCATAAAACTGTGCGTTTGCACTGAAAAGCTATTGAAAAATTGTGAATGCCGTGCATAGACAAAATGAAAAAGTTTTTCTATAATAAAGGCACAAAATGCGGCCGCGGCACGAACGGCCGCTCTCATGACTATATATAAGGAGGAGTTTCCTATGAAAAATCTGATCTCCCGCCGTTCCTTCCTGGCTGCCGCCGGTATCCTGGGCGCGGCTGGTGCGCTGGCTGCCTGCGGTGGTTCTTCCAGCAGCTCGGCTGCTCCTTCCAGCAGTGCAGCTGCTTCTTCCGGCAGTGCAGCTGCTTCCTCCACCAGCATCAAGCTGTGGACATACCCCATCGGCGGCTGGGGCAAGGATGAGACGGTGCAGCAGATCGTTTCCAACTTCAATGCCAAGTACCCGGACATCAAGGTCACTGTGGAGTATCTGGACTATACCAACGGTGACGACCAGGTCAACACCGCTATCGAGGGCGGCAGCGCACCGGACCTGATCATGGAAGGCCCCGAGCGTCTGGTGGCCAACTGGGGCGCTAAGGGCGTGATGCTGCCTCTGAACGACCTGTGGACCGATGAGGCCAAGAAGGACATCTACGAGTCTGTGGCTGTGGCCTGCAAGGACGATGCCGGCAACTACTTTGAGTACCCCCTGTGCATGACTGCACACTGCATGGCCGTCAACATGACCAAGGTCCGTGAGGTGGGCGCTGAGAAGTACGTCAACACCGATACCCACACCTGGTCCACTGAGGACTTCCTGGCAACGGTGGATGCACTGTACAAGGGCGGCTACGAGAACGTGGCAGCTGTGTACTGCGGCGGCCAGGGCGGTGACCAGGGCACCCGCGCCATCATCAACAATATGTATGGCGGCACCTTCACCGATGCAGATCACACCAAGTACACCGCTGATTCTGCCGAGAACGTCAAGGCCATCCAGACTCTGTACGACACCGAGGGCGTCAACTTCGACGCTTCCATCGTGGGCGGCGACGAGATCACCCTGTTCCGCAACGGCACCCTGCAGATGGCTTTCTGCTGGAACATTGCACAGCAGCTGAACACCGATAACAACGAGGCTGGTCTGACCAACAACGGCGACGAGATCATGCCCATGGCATTCCCCACCGACAGCGGCGATCCCAAGCTGTGCGGCGGCATCTGGGGCTTCGGCATCTTTGATAACGGCGACGAGGCAAAGGCAGAGGCTGCCAAGACCTTCATCGACTTCATCGCAGCCGACCCCGCACAGGTAGGGGAGAGCGTTCTGGCTTCCACCTACTTCCCGGTTCGTTCCAGCGTGGGCGATCTGTACGCCGACAACGAGATCATGAGCGAGTACAGCAAGTTCATGGCATACCTGGGCGACTACTATCAGATCACTCCGGGCTGGGCTACTGCTCGCACCGAGTGGTGGAATATGCTGCAGCGTGTGGGCACCGGTGAGCCGGTGGAGACCGCTGTCAAGACCTTTGTGGACAACTCCAACGCAGCTGCGGCAGCTGAGGCTTAAAAGATCCGCAAGGTGTGTCCGGCATAGGGCAGGCGCTGGGGTGCCGATGCTTGCCATACCAGACATGTTTTATTGAATGAGCGCCCCTTCCTCGCAGATTCCCAAACGAGGGAGGGGCTTTTTGCGGAAGGCAAGATGCCTTTGTGATCCTCTTTTGGCCGAACGTTGAAAGAAAGGTTTGGTGATCTTATTGGCTGCTAAGACTGTAGCCCTGGAGCAGCACAAGCGCAGCAGCGCACTGGTTTGGCGGGAGACCGTCGCCTCGTACCTGTTCTTGCTGCCCAGCCTGGTTTTCTTTGTGGGGTTTGTTATCTACCCCATGATCCTGTGTGTGGTAACAAGCTTTTTTGATTCCACGATGAACCGTGCCGACATCTTTGTGGGCCTGGCAAACTATAAAGAGCTGTTCTCCGACCCCATCTTCCTGGGGGCACTGCGCAACACCTTTGTTATTGTGGTGGTCTCGGTGCCGGTCACCTGCGTATTCTCCCTGTGGGTCAGCTCCGCCATCGTGGACCTGCCGGAGTGGGCTACCAGCCTGTTCCGCTGTGTGTTCTACCTGCCGGTGGTCACCGGTTCGGTAGCCGTCACAGTGGTGTGGAAGTGGATGTACAACAACTACTACGGCATCTTTAACTACCTGGGCAAAAATATGGGCCTGATCGATAAAAATATCAACTGGCTGGGCGATGAGCGGTTTGCTTTGGGCTGCATCATCCTCATCCTGATCACTACCTCGGTAGGTCAGCCCATCGTGCTGTATGTTTCGGCACTGGGCAACGTGGATCAGTCCATCGTAGAGGCTGCTGAGGTGGACGGCGCTACCGCTTTTCAGTGCTTCTGGAAGATCAAGTGGCCCGCTATCATGCCCACCACCCTGTATATCCTGGTCATCACCACCATCAACTCCTTCCAGTGCTTTGCGCTGATCCAGCTGCTGACCAGCGGCGGCCCCAACCACAGCACCGATACCATTATGTACTACATCTATTATACGGCCTTCAAGATGTATCGCTATGGCTACGGCAATGCAATGGGTGTTGTGCTTGCAGTGATCATTGCGCTGCTGTCGGCCATCCAGTTCAAGCTGGGCAACCAAAATAATTAAAAGGAGGTGCTTTGGATGAAGACCAAACAAAAAGTGGGAAAAAAACACCCCGGCAAGCTCAAGAAAATGAGCGCCTATATGATCCTGACCCTGATCCTGATCAGCATCGTGGCGGTGCTGTTTGCGTTCCCGCTGTACTGGATCATCACCGGCTCCTTCAAAACCGGTGCGGCCATCAATGCCACTACTCCGGAGTGGTGGCCCAGCGAGTGGGTGCTTACCAACTATCAGAAGCTGTTTGCTGGCAAAAGCGCCCCTCTGTGGCAGCTGGCAGTGCCCTTTGGCAGTATGTTCAGCGCCGACGGCGAGCCCATCTACTTCTCGGTAGGCCCCGTGGTCCCCGCTGCCATCCGCTGGATGGTGAACACCGTGTTCATGGCGGTCATGTCCATGATCCTTACCTGCATCACCGCCGCTATGGCTGGTTATGCCCTGGCAAAAAAGCGCTTTGTGGGCCGGCAGCTGCTGTTCACTCTGATCGTATGTGCCATGGCTCTGCCCAAACAGGTCATCCTGATCCCCTTGCTGCGTGAGATGAGTTCTCTGCACCTGTACAACACGATCTGGGCCGTCATATTCCCCATTGTGGGCTGGCCGTTCGGCGTGTTCCTGATGAAACAGTTCAGTGAGGGAATACCGACGGAGATGATCGAAGCGGCCCGCATCGACGGCGCCAGTGAGGCAAAGACCTTTATCAGCATCGTACTGCCCATGGTCAAGCCGGGCATCGGCGCTCTGGCGATCTTTACCTTCATCAACAGCTGGAACGACTATTTCATGCAGTTGATCATGCTGTCCAGCACCAGCAACCTGACCATCTCCCTGGGCATTGCAAAGCTCCAGGCAGAAAACAGCACCGACTTTGGCCTGATCATGGCAGGTGCAGCACTGGCAGCTGTGCCCATCATCATCATCTTCCTGATCTTCCAGAAGTACTTTACCAAGGGCATCGCTATGGGTGCCGTCAAGGGCTGATCGAACGAAAGAAGGTTTGCATCTTATGAAAGATATCCGCAAATACCAGGGTGTTATCCCTGCCTTTTATGCCTGCTATGATGAAAACGGGGCCGTTTCGGCCGAAGGCGCCAAAGCACTTACCCGCCATCTGATCTCCAAAGGGGTCAAGGGTGTGTATGTGGGCGGTTCTTCCGGCGAGTGCATCTACCAGCACCCGGACGAGCGCAAAGCGCTGCTGGAAGCTGTGATGAGCGAGGCCGAGGGCAAGCTGACCGTTATTGCTCATGTGGGCTGCAATAACACCGCCGACAGTGTGGAGCTGGCTGCCCATGCCGAAAGCGTGGGCGTGGATGCCATTGCCTCCATCCCTCCCATCTACTTCCACCTGCCTGAGCACGCCATTGCCCGCTACTGGAACGCAATGTCTGAGGCGGCCCCCAATACAGAGTTCGTGATCTACAATATCCCTCAGCTGGCAGGTACTGCACTGACCATGAGCCTGCTGAATGAGATGCTGAAGAACCCCAACGTGGTCGCAGTGAAAAACAGCTCGATGCCCACCCAGGATATCCAGATGTTCAAGGATGCCGGCATTGCAGCCCGCGGCGAAGGCAACTTTGTGGTGTTCAATGGCCCGGATGAGCAGTTTGTGGCAGGCCGCGCCATCGGCGCAGACGGCGGCATCGGCGGCACCTATGCTGTGATGCCGGAGCTGTATAACGCGATGCACCGCCTGGTGGACGAAGGCCGCATTGCAGAGGCTCGTGCCATCCAGTACGATGCCAACCGCATCATCTATAAGATGTGCGAGGCGCACGGCAACCTCTATGCGGTACAGAAGGAGCTGCTGTATCGGATGTATGGCCTGAATCTGGGCAGCGTTCGTGCTCCGATGCCGGGTCTTGTGCCCAGCGACGAGGCTGTTGTGGTCGAGGCACAGCGGATGATCGAGCAGGCAGTGGCCAAGCTGTAATATCAAACATAAAGCCAGATCCGCTCAGTTTACAAAGGATAAAGCGCCCTCTCTCCCGTGGGGCAAAGTGCAGCCGGGGTCCGCTCGGCCGCCTTGCCCGATACAAGGAGGGCGGGCGTTTTTTGGCTTTTGGCGGGGCAGGGGGGACAGCAATAGGAGCTGTCCATCCCGCTTGCACCGCAGAAGGGAGCAGAACAATGATCTGTGATACACTGGAGCATCTGGGCCGGTATCGCGGCCTGCACAAAAATCTGGACACCGCACTGGACTTTCTGGCCCGGCAGGACCTCTCCGCATTGCCGATGGGCACGACCCCTGTGGATGGAGAGGAAGTCTATGTGATGCGGATGGAGGCTAAGCTTCATCCCGCAGAGGGCACCTATCCGGAATACCATCGCATCTATGCGGATCTGCAGCTGGATCTCACAGGCGCCGAGGCTTGGGCCTATGCCAGCGAGCCGGGGGCTGAGGTGGGAGAGTACCGGGTGGATATCGGTTTCCAGAATAGCCCCGCGGCGCTGAATGGTACGCTGGGACAGGGACGGTTTATGCTGTTCTTCCCGGGGGAGCTGCATCACCCTGGACTGTGCAGCCCGGAAAGCACCGCAGTGGATAAGATCGTGATCAAAATCAAAATGGAGGAACAATAAATGGATAAGCAAGCGTTGTTTGACCAGATCAAGGGCGGGCTGATCGTCAGCTGCCAGGCGCTGGAGCATGAGCCCCTGTATACCAAGGAAGGCGGCGTGATGCCCCTGATGGCAAAGGCGGCTGCACAAAGCGGCGCAGTGGGCATCCGTGCCAACACGGTGCGGGACATCACCCAGATCAAAGCAGTGGTGGATCTGCCGGTGATCGGCATCATCAAAAAGGACTATCCCGGCACCCCTATGTATATCACGGTTACCATGGCAGAGGTGGATGCTCTGGTGGAGTGCGGCGTGGATATCCTGGCAGTACAGGGCACCAGTGCCCTTCGTCCGGACGGCTCCACGGCAGCAGATTTTATCCGGCAGATCAAGGCTAAGTATCCGCAGCAGCTGGTCATGGCAGATATTGCCACTTTGGAGGAGGCTATGGCCTGTGCAGAGGCCGGTGCAGACTTTGTGGGCACCACCATGCGGGGCTATACGCCGGAGACCAAGGGCATTGATGATATCGACTTTGCCTTTATCACCGAGCTGACCCAGAAGTGCCCGGCAAAGGTCATTGCAGAGGGCCATATCCACAGCCCGGAACAGGCAGTGCAGGCTCTGCAGGCCGGGGCTTTTGCTCTGGTGGTAGGCGGTGCGATCACCCGCCCGGCAGAGATCACGGCACGCTTTACTGGTGCGATCCGCGCAATGGAGCAATAAAAGGGGGCTGCTATGAAACAGTATCTCGGCATCGATATTGGCGGAACAGCAGTCAAACTGGGCCTGGTGGATGAGCAGGGCCAGGTGCTGGCCCGGCAGGAGCAGAGCGTTAGCTTTGATGGCTACAAGACCCCGATCCTGGATACCGTGCTGGCAGCTGCGCAGCAGTTTGTTGCCGACCATCCGGCAGAGCTTTCCGGTATTGGCGTATCCGCTACCGGGCAGATCGACAGCCGGAAAGGCATCGTGGCGGGCACCTGCGGCAATCTGCCTAACTATATCGGCAGCCCCATCAAGGCTTCGTTGGAGCAGGTGTTCCATCTGCCGGTCACAGTGGCAAACGACGCCAACTGTATGACCTTGGGCGAAGTCTGGGCAGGCGCAGCAAAAGGCTATACAGATGTCATTGGTGTAACGCTGGGCACAGGTGTGGGCGGCGGTATCCTTACCGGCGGCCGCCTTCTGGAAGGTGCCCGGGGACTGGGCGGCGAGCTGGGCCATTGCCGGGTCCATGCACTGGACGGTGTGCTGTGTACCTGCGGAGCTTCCGGCTGCTGGGAGCGCTATGCAGCGACCACAGCACTGGTGCGCAATGCATCGCCCCTTGACCCGTCGCTCTGCGATGGCCGGGCGATCTTTGCTGCGGCCAAAGCAGGGGATGTGCGGGTACTGGCTTTGCTGGAGGATTGGATCGATGAGATCGCACAGGGTCTGGCCGGGCTGGTGCATATTTTCAATCCGCAGCTGATCCTGATCGGCGGCGGCGTCAGCGCCCAGCAGGAGCTTCTGATCGATCCGCTGGCTGCCCGGGTCAAGGCATCGGTCATGCCGGCTTTTGCGCAGGGGTTGGAGCTGCGGGCCGCACAGCTGCACAATGATGCAGGTCTGGTAGGCGCAGTCTATTATTTCCGCCAAACACAGGAGGCTTTGGAATGAAAAAACATATTCTCTGCCTGGGAGATTCCAATACCCATGGCTATTGTGCCGACCCGGCTGACTGCGCAGACGGAGGCATCCGTTTTAATGAGGAGGAGCGCTGGACCTGTCGTTTGCAGGCAGCGCTGGGGCCGGATTACCTGGTAACGGAGGAAGGACTCTCCGGGCGAACGACCGTGTTCGTGGACCCGCTGCATGAGTCGATGGATGCGTTGTCGGTGCTGTATCCGCTGCTGAAGAGCCATGAGTTCCTGGATCTGCTGGTGATCATGCTGGGCACCAACGATGTAAAGGAGCGCTTTGGTGTCAACGCCGTGTGCATCGGCCTTGGCATGGAGCGGCTGCTGCAGCGGGCCAAGAGCATCGATTGCTGGGGCGGCAAAGCGCCCAACATCCTGGTGGTAGCGCCGCCGCCCATTGGGGAAGGCTTCTGCGACCCCGCTATGGGCGAGGGCTGCGTGGAGCGCTCCCGCGGCGTAGCAGAACAGCTGCGGTTGGTAGCACAGCGCAATGGCGTGCATTTTGTGGATGCCGCTGCCTGTGAGTTCAACCAGGTGGACCATATGCACTTGACCCGTCAGGGACATGCGCAGCTGGCACAGCTGCTGACCGAGACGATCCCCTCGCTGCTGTAAAAACAATAAACACCCTCTGTCCCTGCCGGACAGAGGGTGTTTGCTTTGTCGGGACTGGCTTTCACACAGCCTGCACATCCCCGGCCTGGTTTTTTCCGGTTGGATGTGCTACAATAAAATACAAAGCTGTAATGGAAAGGGGGAGTCCCGGTGGATGCGATCCGCCTGTGTCCCTATTGTCTGCGCCCTGCACCGATCCCTGCATCGGCCTGCCCTCATTGCGCCCACCGGTTTGCGGGGGTCAATCCGGCGGGCAGCCTGCCTGTGGGCACGGTGCTGGCTGGGCGCTATACCATCGGTGAACTGATCCGCGTTGACGGAGAGGGCATCCTCTACCAAGGGGCAGAAAACCACGGTGCTTTCCGTGTGACCGTCAAAGAGTATCTTCCGCTGACCCTTTCTGCCGAGCGTACCGATGGCCTGATGCTGCGTCCAAAACCCGGCAGCGAGGTGCTGTTCAAGACCACCCGGATGGATTTTGCAGACCTGTACCGTTCCATTCAACGGATCACCCCGGCTAACGGTCTGGAGGCTGTGCTGGATGTGGTGGAGGCCAATAACACGGTCTATGCTGTGATGGAGAGCCCGGGCGGCCGCCCGCTGCAGAAATGGCTGGAGGAGCACCCCGGCCCCGTAGACCCGGCACAGGCGCGGGAGATGCTGCGTCCGGTGTTTGATGGTGTGGTCGCTATGCACCGGGTGGGGCTGGTGCACCGGGGGATCTGCCCGGAAAATATCCGTGTGTTGGATAATGGCCGAGCACGTCTGGCGGGCTATGCTACCGTGGGGCTGCGCACGGCGGGCAGCGGCCTGCACGAACAGCTGTACGAAGGCTATTCTGCGCCGGAACAGTATTCCACTGCGGAATTTGAGGGCCGCTATACCGACGAATACAGCCTGGCCGCCGTATTTTACCGCATGGTCTGCGGCCAGAGCCCGGTTCCGGCAGCACAGCGGGCAGTGTCCGACTCGAACCCACGGGCTAAGACGCTGGAACCGTCGGTGCCGGTCTATGTTTCAGAGGCGCTGCAAATGGGTCTGCGGCTCAAACCCGCCGAGCGGATACAGACGGTGCCGTTGCTGATGGAGGCCCTGTCCTCGCCGGAAAAGACCGATGAGCTGGCCCGCAGTCTGCGTTCCATTCCGGAGGAGGGGGAGGCCGGGGCCAAAACAGGCCGTGGGCGGAGACCCTCGGTGCAGACCATATTGACCAGCATTTTGCTTTTGCTGGCGGTGCTGACGGCGCTGACCTTGTGGAGCATGCTGGGCCGTCTTTCTGCATTGGAGGCCCCTCCTGCATCGTCTCCAGCATCCTCGGAAGCGGACTCCTCTTCGGTGATCACACAGCCAAAAAATCAGGTGCCCAACCTGGTGGGCATCTCCTATGCGCAGGTGCAGAACCATCGGGAGTATACTGGGATCTATCTGTTCTATGTTACCGAGGAATACAGCGATGATGTGCCTGCCGGCACGATCCTGCGCCAACAGCCGGAGGCCGGTACACTGCTTCCGGCAGGGGAGACCATCCGTCTTGTGGTCAGTAAAGGACCGAAGATGGTGGAGATGCCCCAGCTGATCGGTTTCCCGCAGGATAGTGCTGTGCGGGAGCTGGAAAGCCGGGGTCTGGTTCCCAGCTGCTTTATGGTGTTCAATGATGGGTCCTATGCTTCCGGCTGTGTGGTCTCTGCCAGTGTGGAAGCGGGAACCATGGCGGAAGTAGGCTCCACCGTAGTGGTGTATATTGCTGCCGACCGGGATGTGCCGGTGTCGGCGGCTCCGGAGGACCCTGCCGCATCCTCTGCGCCCGCACCGGCCGAGAGCGCCCCATCAGCAGAGGAGGGCGCATCCTCTGCGCAGCAGCTCCCAGAATAAAAAAGGAGGGCCTATGACCGAAAAAAGCTACGATACCCCCTGCGGGTCCATCCATTATTGGGTCAGCCGTGCCGTGGAAAAAGCGTATACCCTCGTGTTTTTGCCAGGTCTTACAGCGGACCATCGCCTGTTTGAGCGGCAGCTGGCGTATTTTGCTCCGTGCTGCCCCGTGCTGGTGTGGGATGCGCCGGGACATGGACGTTCCTGGCCGTTCCGGCTGGATTTTACCCTGATGGAGAAAGCACGCTGGCTGGAGGAGATCCTGCAGCGGGAGGCTCTGCCCCCGCCGGTACTGGTAGGCCAGTCGATGGGGGGATATGTGGCTCAGGCTTTTATGCAGCAGTTCCCTGGCAGGGCGAAGGGCTTTGTCTCCATTGATTCGGCTCCGCTGCAGCGGCAGTATGTCACCGGGGCAGAGCTGTATCTTTTGCAGCGGATGGAGCCAGTCTATCGCTGGTATCCTTGGTCGCTGCTGGTTTGGTCCGGCAGCGTGGGGTGTGCGGTCTCTCCGTATGGTCAGGAGCTGATGCGTCGGATGATGGATGCCTATACCGGGGATCGGCCCCGATATGCGGCATTGGCAGGCCATGGATACAGGATGCTGGCCCAGGCGATGGCGGCAGACCTGCCTTATCGCATCGACTGCCCGGCGCTTCTGCTCTGCGGCCGGAAGGATCAGGCGGGTTCCACCCGGCGATATAACAAAGCCTGGCATCGCTGCACCGGGATTCCCCTGGTCTGGCTGGAGAATGCGGGCCATAATTCCAACTGTGATAAGCCGCAGCTGGTCAATGCCCTGTTGGAGCGTTTTGTGGCCCAGCTGTAAGGAGGATCTTATGGAAAATCAGACGGTCATCAACAAAACTGTAAAGTCCGGCATTACCTTTGGCAGTGCCCTGGCAATGGTCATCAGCTATACCACCTGGCATTCGGTAGGGTGGGCCATTCTCCATGGTCTGATGAGCTGGGTGTATGTGCTGTATTTCGTTCTTCGCTACTAAGATGCAAAAACCGGGGGCTTTCCACTATGACGGAAAGCCCCCGGTTTTATTTTTATAGTTGGATCAGTAGGTGATGCCCTGAGCCAGCATGGCAGTGGCTACCTTCAAAAAGCCTGCGCAGTTTGCGCCCACCATCAGGTTGCCCTCAGAGCCAGCAGCCACCGAAGCATCAAAGCTGGCGTGGAAGATGCCCTCCATGATGCCCTTCAGCTTGGAGTCCACTTCCTCAAAGCTCCAGCTCAGCCGCTCGGAGTTCTGGCTCATTTCCAGGCCGGAGGTGGCTACGCCGCCAGCGTTGGCAGCCTTTGCAGGTCCGTACAGAATACCGTTGGACAGGTAGACCTCAATGGCCTCCGGAGTGCTGGGCATATTTGCGCCCTCGCACACCACGGTGCAGCCGCCCTTGACCAGAGCCTCCGCCGAAGCTTTGTCGATCTCGTTCTGGGTGGCGCAGGGCAGAGCGATGTCGCAGGGGGTCTCCCAGATCTTGCGGCAGTCCGGCACATAGGTTGCGCCGGGATGGGTGTCGGCATACTCCTTGATGCGGCCGCGGCGGACCTCCTTCAGATCCTTCACATAGGCCAGGTCGATGCCGTTGGGGTCGTAGACATAGCCGTTGGAGTCGCTCATGGTCACGACCTTGCCGCCCAGCTCGGTAGCCTTCTGGCAGGCATAGATCGCCACGTTGCCGGAGCCGGAGATCACCACAGTCTTGCCGGCAAAGCTGTCGCCGCGCATACATTTCAGCGCCTCAGCGGTAAAGTAGCACAGACCGTAGCCGGTAGCCTCCGTGCGGGCCAGAGAGCCGCCAAAGGTCAGGCCCTTGCCGGTGAGCATACCGCCCTGGAAGCTGTTGGTCAGCCGCTTGTACTGGCCGAACATATAGCCCACCTCGCGGGCGCCTACGCCGATGTCGCCGGCAGGGCAGTCCACAAACTGGCCGATGTGGCGGTACAGCTCGGTCATAAAGCTCTGGCAGAAGCGCATCACTTCCATATCGCTCTTGCCCTTGGGGTCAAAGTCAGAGCCGCCTTTGCCGCCGCCCATGGGCAGGGTGGTCAGGCTGTTTTTGAAGATCTGCTCAAAGCCCAAAAACTTCAGGATGCCCTGGTTGACCGAGGGGTGGAACCGCAGGCCGCCCTTGTAGGGGCCGATGGCACTGTTGAACTGTACCCGGTAGCCCCGGTTCACCTGTACCTTGCCCTGATCATCCACCCAGGGCACACGGAAGCTGATGACGCGCTCCGGCTCCACCAGACGCTCGATCAGGCCGTTGGCTTCGTACTCGGGGTGCTTGTCCACCAGGGGCTGGATGCTCTCCAGGACCTCCCGGACAGCCTGCAAAAACTCAGGCTCGCTGGCATTGCGCACAGCCAGACCCTCATACACCCGCTTCAGATACTCATTCGTCAGCATAACAGTATACTCCTTTTTCCCATATTTATGGGCGGCCCACCGGCCGCATCCTTGCACCGCTTTCCCCCCGGTGCGCCTTTATTATAAAACTTTGCTTTGCGTTTGACAATAGCGCTGCGCCAAAAACTTTAGAAAAAACAGATTAAAAGCCGGACACGCTTCACAAAACAAGAATAAAAAGCAAAAACCGGGAAATGACTTTATTTTATAAAGCAATGCGTGCTTTTGCATCCCGTCCGAAAAAGTGTGCCTTTTGCTTGCCGGGGCACGCAAACACAAAACCCCCGCCCGGCGTACCGGGCAGGGGACAAAGACAGCGATTACTTCAGCAGCTTTTCGCAGGCATCGGCAGCGCCTTCCAGATACTGGTCGCCGTAGGTCTCGATCAGCCCTGCGTCCGACAGACGAGCCAGCTCAGGGTCGATGGGGCACTTGGCCAGCACAGGCAGGTTATGCTTGGCGGCTACCTCATCCACATGGCTTTCGCCAAAGACCTGGATCTTCTTGCCGCAGTCCGGGCAGAGGATATAGCTCATATTCTCTACGATGCCCAGCATGGGTACCTTCATCATCTCGGCCATGTTCACAGCCTTGGCTACGATCATGCTCACCAGCTCCTGGGGGCTGGCGACCACAACGATGCCGTCTACCGGCAGGCTCTGGAACACGGTCAGCGGCACGTCGCCGGTGCCCGGGGGCATATCCACGAACAGGAAGTCCACGTCCTTCCAGACCACGTCGGTCCAGAACTGCTTGACTGCGCCGGCAATGACCGGGCCGCGCCAGACCACGGGATCTTCCTCGTTTTCCACCAGCAGGTTGATGCTCATCACATCAATGCCCATCCGGCTCTGGATCGGCCAGCAGCCCTGGTCGTCTGCCATAGCACGGCCGTGGATGCCGAACAGCTTGGGGATGGACGGGCCGGTGATATCGGCGTCCAGCACGCCGCAGTGATAGCCGCGGCGAGCCATTGCGCAGGCCAGCAGAGCGCTGGTCATGCTTTTGCCCACGCCGCCCTTGCCGGACACAACGCCGATCACCTTGCCAATGCGGCTGTGAGGGTTGGGGGCGTCATGCTGCGGGGCCTCGCGGGAAGAGCAGGCTGCCCCGCAATGGGAGCAGTCATGAGTGCATTCTTCGCTCATTCTCTCGTTGCGCACAGATCTCCTGGAGGGGGGTCTATGCGTTTTCCTCCTTGTATTTTCTAGATCAAAGGACGGCGGACCCGCCCTTGGGTTTGACCGGTCCCATTTTACCATAAATACCGGGAAGAAACAACCCGCCTGCCGCTTTCCCAGGGTGGGTGCAGCGGTTTCGTTTGGTCGGCGGGGGTGTTCAAAAGCAAAAAGCGCTGCCAAACAAAATCCACGAAACGCACAAATTCCAGAAAAATTTTGCGGGACTGCTCTGCAAAAAAGCCGGTCGCAGCGGCTTGATGCCACGGCGACAGGGGGGGGTACCCGGCAAAATCCGGAAAAAAGTAGGGCTTTTTCGCTGCAAAAAGAAAGGAAACGAAAGTCGTACTTATTTTACAAAAAAGTCCGTCTTTGTTATAATCCAAACTGCCTTTTCCCAGATGCGGTTCTCAAAGGCGCCCGTAGGTCTATTTTTGGCAGGCCAGACGGGCTTTCTTTCTGTACGGATGTTCTTTGCGAGTTTGAGGAGAGTGAATCAAGTGAAAGAAGTCAAGTTGGAACAGGCAGCTTACGAGTTTAACGGTAAGATGTCGCTCCGCCAGGCAATTCCGCTGGGTCTGCAGCACGTCTGCGCCATGTTTGTGGGTAACCTGACCCCGCTGCTGATCATCACCGGTGCCTGCGGTATGGTGGGGGGCGAGTTTGCCCACCTGCAGATCGACCTGCTCCAGAATGCCATGTTCGTTGCGGGCATCGTCACCCTGGTGCAGCTGTTTGCCATTGGGCCCATCGGCGGCAAGGTGCCGATCATCATGGGCACCAGCTCTGGTTTTATTGGGGTGTTCAACAGCGTGGTGGCTACTATGGGCGGCAGCGTGCTGAGCTATGGCGCCATTATGGGTGCATCCATTCTGGGCGGTTTGTTTGAGACGGTGCTGGGCTTTTTCCTGAAACCGCTGCGCCGGTTCTTCCCGCCGGTGGTCACGGGCACGGTGGTGCTGTCCATCGGTCTGTCGCTGATCTCTGTGGGCGTCAACTCCTTTGGCGGCGGCAATAAGGCAGCGGACTTCGGCTCTGCGGAGAACTTGCTGCTGGCGATGTTCGTGCTGGTGGTGATCCTGATCTTCAAGCACTGGACCAAGGGCTTTCTCAGCTCCTCTTCCATTCTGATCGGTATCGTAGCTGGTTACTTTGCCGCCATCCTGATGGGCTTTGTGCTGCCCACCACGGGTCTTACTGCAGAAGGGGCAGAGTTTACCAAGGCATGGGTGCTGGATTGGAGCAAGGTGGCAAACGCCAGCTGGTTTGCTCTGCCCAAGCTGATGCCGGTGCCCATTGAGTTTGACCTGCGGGCGATCCTGCCGGTGCTGGTCATGTTCATCGTTACCGCAGTGGAAACGGTGGGCGATATTTCCGGCGTGATGGAGGGCGGTATTGGCCGTGAGCCTAGCGATGTAGAGCTGTCCGGCGGTGTGATCTGTGATGGCGTGGGCTCTGCTTTTGCATCGCTGTTCGGCGTTCTTCCCAATACCTCCTTCAGCCAGAACGTGGGTCTGGTGGCCATGACCAAGGTGGTCAACCGGATGGCTCTGGCTTCCGGTGCGGTGTTCCTGGTGCTGTGCGGCCTGGTGCCCAAGCTGGGTGCCCTGGTGTCCATTATGCCGCAGGCTGTGCTGGGCGGCGCAGCGGTCATGATGTTCTCGTCCATCGTCATCAGCGGTATCCAGCTGATCACCAAGGAGAAGATGACCGCACGCAACCTGACCATCGTGTCGGTGGCGCTGGGCGTGGGCTATGGTATGGGTGCTACGCCCAATATCCTGGCACAGTGCCCGCAGGTTGTTCAGCTTATCTGCGGCGAGTCCGGCATTGTTCCTGCGGCTGCTGTGGCGATCCTGCTCAACCTGCTGCTGCCGAAAGAAGAAAATTGATCCGGCGTTTTTATCTTGCCGGAATATAGAAAACAGCCGGTACGGATGTACCGGCTGTTTTTGCGTTTACAGCGCATTTTCCAGTTCTCTCAGCGCTTCCGGGGTGTCGGCATCCTGCAATTCCAGCGGCGAATCCGGGGAGATGAACCGGACCTGTTCAGGGTGCTGCCGAAGCACAGCGCTGCCGCCCTGCCCCGGCGGCAGATGGAGCAGCGGTCCAAAGTAGGCACGCCCAAACAAAACCGGACTTCCTGCCTGCCGGGGGCCGCTTTGCGGCATCCATCCCAGCCGGAAGATCTGCTGCTCCCGTGCCGATCCGGCAGAGCAAAATGCCTGGACCAGCCGCTGCAGGGTCTGTGCTTTCAAAAGAGGCTGATCGCCGGGAAGAAACACGCACCCTGCTAAGGCGGGCTGCTGCTCCAGCAAAGCGGACAAACCCAATGCCACAGTATCACTGCGCAGCGGCTGGTCATGGAGCAAAACGGGTATGCCGGTTTTGCGGCAGAGCTGGGCCACCTCTGGGCTGCGGGTCACAGCCAGCCGGGCGCAAAAGACAGGGGAGTCCGCCAGCGCCAAGGCAGAGCAGACCATGGGCTGCCCCCGAAAAGAGGCCAACAGCTTGTTGGAGCCAAACCGCTGGCTGCGGCCGGAGGCCATCACTACACACCCGACAAAAACGGGACTGGCATCATGCTTCATTTTGGACACCTCGTACAGGAAAAAAACGAAAAATTCATCCCGCGCAAATTGCGGGCAAAAGTATGCTTTTAGTATGGATTATACCAAAAAATGTGGTAAAATAAAAGGAGATTGCGGCGCTATGCCTGCCGCCGCCAAAAAAGAGAGGGATTGCAGATGATTACGATCCGAGAGTATGTCCGGGCCGAAAGCCTGGAACAAGCCTGGCAGCTCAACCAGAAACGCACGAACCGGGTCCTGGGTGGAATGGTCTGGCTCAAAATGGAAAATATTCCGGTGGGCACAGCCATTGATCTGTCTGCCCTGGGGCTGGATCAGATCCAGGAGACGCCGGAGCAGTTCTCCATTGGCGCCATGGTCACCCTGCGGGAGCTGGAGCAGCATACCGGTCTTGCAGCCTATGCACAAGGTGCCTTTAAGGAGGCGCTGCGCCACATCGTCGGGGTGCAGCTGCGCAACCTGGCCACGGTAGGCGGCAGTATTTACAGCCGGTTCGGCTTTTCTGACCTGCTGACCCTGCTGCTGGCAATGGATTGCGATGTGGAGCTTTATAAGGGCGGCATCCTGCCCCTGCGTGAGTATGCGCAGATGCCCTATGACCGGGATATCCTGGTGCGGCTGATCCTGCACAAGACACCGGCAAAGCATATCTATCAGTCGGTGCGTCCTACCCGTACAGACCTGCCGGTGCTGACCTGTGCTGCGGCACGCACCGAGACGGGTTTCCGGTTTGCGCTCGGCGCACGGCCCCAGCGTGCGGTGCTGTTCACATTCGATGAGGGGATGACACCCCAGGAGATGGCTGCCGCTGTTCAGGCACAGATCCAGACTGGCTCTAATATGCGGGGCAGTGCCGAATATCGCCGCCATCTGGCCGGGGTGCTGGTGCGGCGTGCCGCAGAGCAGCTGGCTTAAAAGGGGAGGGGCTTTGTATGCAGATCCAATTTACATTGAACGATAAACCCGTCTCGGCGGATATCCGCCCGGACACATTGCTGCTGGACCTGGTCCGCAGCCTGGGCTGCACCAGTGTCAAACGGGGGTGCGAGACCTCCAACTGCGGCTTGTGTACCCTGTTTTTGGATGATAAGCCGGTGCTGTCCTGCTCTGTGCTGGCAGTGCGGGCAGCAGGCCGCCGTGTTACCACCTTGGAGGGACTGCAGCAGGAGGCTGCAGAATTCGGCGCATTTATTGCAGACCAGGGGGCAGAGCAGTGCGGCTTTTGCAATCCGGGTTTTGTGATGAACGCCCTGGCTCTCTTCCGGGAGAATCCGTATCCGTCGGAGGACGAGATCCGGGAGTACCTGGCTGGCAACCTTTGCCGCTGTTCTGGCTACGAGGGACAGCTGCGGGGCATCCTGGCCTTTTTGGAATGGAAAAAACAGAAGGAGGCTGTCCAATGAAAGCTGTCAACCGCTCTGTCCGCAAAAAGGACGCTATGCAGCTGCTTACCGGGCAGCCGGTGTATACCGATGACCTGGCGCCTAAGGATTGTCTGGTCGTCAAGCTGCTGCGCTCGCCCCATGCCAATGCCTGGGTGGAGCAGATCGATACCGCCGCCGCGCTGCGGGTCCCGGGGGTGGAGGCTGTGTTTACCTGGCAGGATGTGCCCCAGGAAGGGCCGCGCTATACCCAGGCTGGCCAGACCTATCCGGAACCAAGCCCCCACGACCGGTTGGTCATCGACCGCCATGTCCGCTTTGTGGGGGATGTGGTAGCCATCGTGGCTGCCCGGGATGAGCAAGCGGCCGATAAGGCGCTGAAATGCATCAAGGTGCAGTATCAGGTGCTGGAACCGGTGCTGGATTTCCGCACGGCCAAGGATAACCCCATTCTGGTGCACCCGGAGGAAAACTGGGAGAGCCTGTGCCCGGTGGGGGCGGATAATAAACGCAACCTCTGCGCCCACGATCAGTGCGGCAGCGGAGACATCGAAGCGGTGCTGGCGGATTGTGACCTTGTCATTGACCGAACCTACCACACCAAAGCCTGTCAGCAGGCGATGATGGAAACTTTCCGTACCTTCTGCACGCTGGACCCCTATGGGCGGCTGAATGTGGTCAGCTCCACCCAGATCGTATTCCATGCCCGGCGTATCATTGCAGCGGCACTGCATATCCCTAAATCCATGGTGCGGGTGTCCAAACCCCGGATCGGCGGTGGTTTTGGCGCAAAGCAGACGGCTGTATGCGAGGTCTACCCGGCCTTTGTTACCTGGAAGACCAAAAAGCCTTCCAAACTGGTGTTTACCCGGGTCGAGAGCCAGACGGCGTCCTCTCCCCGGCACGAGATGGAGCTGCACGTCCGCCTGGGTGCCATGAAGGATGGCACCATCCGGGGTATTGACCTGTATACGCTGTCCAACACCGGTGCATACGGCGAGCATGGCCCCACCACAGTGGGACTGTCCGGCCACAAATCCATCCCTCTGTATGGCAAGGCGGAAGCCTTCCGCTTTACCAGTGACGTGGTGTACACCAACCATATGTCCTCCGGTGCCTACCGGGGCTATGGCGCTACCCAGGGCCTGTTTGCAGTAGAGTCCGCTGTGAACGAGCTGGCGGCTGCGCTGGGGATGGACCCCTTTGATCTTCGGGCCAAAAATATCACCCATGAAGGGGAGCGTATGCCCGCTTACTATGGGGAGCTGAACACCAGCTGCACGCTGGACCAGTGTCTGACCCGCGTGCGGGAGATGATCCATTGGGACGAGAAATACCCGGTGCGCCCGGCCGGTCCGCATAAGGTGCGGGCTGTGGGCATGGCAATGTCGATGCAGGGGTCCGGCATCTCGGGTGTGGACGTGGGCAGCGCTACCCTCAAGCTGAACGATGATGGGTTCTATACGCTGCTCATCGGTGCGGCCGATATGGGCACCGGCTGCGATACCACCCTGGCCCAGATCGCAGCCGAGGTGCTGGATTGTCCGCTGGAGGATATCACCGTCTGCGGTGCGGATACGGACTTCTCTCCCTATGATTCCGGCTCCTATGCGTCCAGCACCGTATACGTCACCGGCAAAGCGGTGGAAAAGTGCGCTCTCCAGCTGCGGGAACGGATCTGCCGGCTGGGTGCGCAGCTGCTGGGCTGCCCGGAGCAGGAGGCAGAGTTCGACGGACGCACAGTCACGGCAGGGGGCGATGTGTCCCGCAGCGTCAGCCTGGCCAAAATCGTTTCCGCATCGATGTGCGGGCATGATATCGCACTGGAAGTCACCGAGAGCCATACCTCTGCGGGGTCGCCGCCTCCGTATATGGTAGGCGCAGCGGAAGTGGAGGTGGACCTGGAGACCGGTGAGGTGCAGGTGGTGGATTATGCGGCCTGTGTGGACTGCGGCACCCCCATCAACCCCAATCTGACCCGGGTACAGGCGGAGGGCGGCATCCTTCAGGGCATTGGTATGGCACTGAGCGAGAATGTCACCTACGATGATAAGGGCCGCCTGGCAGAGAACTCTCTGCTGCAATATAAGATCCCCACCCGGCTGGATATCGGTCATATCCGGGTGGATTTTGCCCCCAGTTATGAGCAGCGCGGGCCATTTGGTGCAAAGTCCATCGGTGAGGTGGTCATCAACACCCCTGGTCCTGCCATTGCGGATGCGGTGTATAACGCCGTCGGCAGCCGTTTTTATGAGCTGCCCATTCTGCCGGAGCAGGTGGCAATGGCAGCTGCTCTGAGAAAGGAGTGATCGGTGCTGGACCAAGCAGCACTGCCCTTTCTCTCGCAGCGGGGACATATCGTTTCGCTGGTGGGGGGCGGGGGCAAGACCACCCTGCTGTACCAGATGTCTGCGCACTGTGCCCGCAAAGGCTGGCGGGTGCTGGCCTCTACCACCACCCATATCCGCTGCCCGCAGGACGGGCATTGGGCACCGGATGCGTACCGGCGGGATGCGCTGTGGGCGGCTGGAACGTACGCTGTGGCGGGAAAGCCAGCTGCACAGAATAAGCTGACCCAGCCCGCCTGCCTGGAGGAGTGGATGCAGGCCGCCGATGCGGTATTCCTGGAAGCAGACGGGGCCAAAGGGCTGCCCTGCAAAGCGCCTGCCGCCCATGAGCCGGTGCTGCTGCCCCAGAGCGATATCCTGCTGGCGGTGGCAGGGCTCAGCGCCCTGGGCCGTCCGCTGGAGCAGGTCTGTTTCCGCGCCCCGCTGGCAGCGGCTCTGCTGGGGGTGGCACCGGATGCCCGGCTGACCCCGGCGCTGCTGGCGCAGCTGCTTGCAAGTCCCGCAGGGGGGCGCAAAGCAGCGGAAGACCGGGAATTTTGGGTGATCCTGAACCAAGCGGATACCCCGGCACTGCGCCAGGCAGCGGCAGAAACCGCCGGGCACCTGGCTCGCTGCGGAGTGCGGGCGGTCGTTACAAGCTTTGAGGAAAAGGAGCGGAATATCCGATGAATGAGCCGGAAAAGATCGTCTTTTGTACGGGCGGTGGATGTACCGCAAAACTGGGGGCGGGGGTGTTGAGCCGTATCCTGGAAAAACTTCCCCGCAAGGAAAAAGACCCCGCTCTGCTGGTGGGCTACGACAGCCGGGACGATGCGGCGGTCTACCGCCTGACGGAGGATCTGGCCCTGGTGCAAACGGTGGATTTTTTTCCGCCGATGGTGGAGGACCCCTATATCTTTGGGCAGATCGCAGCTGCCAACGCCCTGAGCGATGTATACGCAATGGGCGGTCAGGTCAAGACAGCGCTGAATCTGGTCTGCTTCCCGGAGAGTATGGATCTGAATATCCTGGGCCAAATTTTACAGGGCGGTGCAGAGAAAGTGGCTGAGGCAGGCGGGATCCTGGCAGGTGGGCACTCCATTGCGGATTCCGGGGTCAAGTATGGCCTGTCTGTCACCGGTCTGGTGGACCCTCGCCGGATCTACACCAACGATGCCGGACAGGTGGGGGATCGGCTGATCTTGACCAAGGCTCTGGGCGTGGGGCTGATCTGCACCGCCAACCGAGTGGGGGAAGCCGCCCCGGAGCAGATGGAAGCAGCCATACAGTCTATGACCACCCTAAACAAGACAGCCTCTGAGATCAGCCGCCGCTACCGGGTCCATGCCGCTACGGATGTGACCGGGTTCGGCTTTCTGGGGCACTTGCAAGAGATGATGGGGGATCGGCTCCATTGTGTGATCCAAGCCGACCGCCTGCCGGTGCTGCCCGGTGCCTGGGAGGCGGCGGACGCCTGCCTGTATACGGCGGCTGGGCAGCGAAACCGCAACCATCTGGGCAGCCGGGTGGAGTTCCGGGGTGTGCCGTTCCCGATGGAGGAGATCCTGTTCGACCCCCAGACGTCCGGCGGCCTGCTGCTGGCGGTAGACCCGGCGGATGCTTCTGCGCTGGAAAAAGAGCTGCAAGCTGCGGGTCTGCCTGCGGCTGTTGTAGGCGAGATCACAAAAGGCGCTGGCCCGGAGATCGTTGTGGAGTACAACAAAAAGATGCAATAACAACCATCATATATAGGGGGATACCCCGGAAATCAAGGGAGGAACCACGCATGGTCCTAGTAGATGCAAGAGGAGATGCCTGTCCGCTGCCGGTGGTCAAGGCAAAACAGGCCATTGCCCAGTTGGAAGGCCCGGGTCAGGTGGAGGTGCTGGTGGATAACGAGATCGCTGTCCAGAACCTGACCAAGATGGCCCGCCAGAAGGGTTACGAGACCCAGGCAGAAAAGCAGTCTCCGGGACAGTACCGGGTGCTGTTTACGGTAGGACAGGTGCAGGAGGCAGCGGCCCCCGCACCGGTCTGCACGCCGGACGTCCGCACCGGAGCTGTGGTGGCCATCGACTCTGCCCAGATGGGGCAGGGCAGCGCAGAGCTGGGCCAGGCGCTGCTCAAGGCTTTTGTGTTTGCGCTGACCCAGCAGGACCAGCTGCCCCGCACCATCCTGTTTTATAACGGCGGTGCGTCTCTTTCCTGCGAGGGGTCGCCCCTGCTGGAAGATCTGCGGGAGCTGGAGGCCCAAGGGGTGGAGATCCTGACCTGCGGCACGTGTCTGAACTTTTATGGGCTGACGGATAAACTGGCCGTGGGCAGCGTGACCAATATGTATTCCATCGTGGAGACTTTGCTGGCAGCTTCCAGCGTGATCAAACCATGATCTATCTGGATAATGCCGCCACTACGCTCCACAAGCCTCCGGCAGTAGGCCAGGCCATGCTGCGGGCGCTTTCGGATGCAGGCAATCCGGGCCGTGGGGCCCATGAGCCGACCCTGCAGGCCGGGCGCCTGGTGCTGGCAGCCCGGGAGGCGGTGGCCCGGCTGCTGGATGCACCGGACCCTGCCTGCATTGCGTTTGCCTGCAATGCCACAGCTGCGCTGAACACTGCGCTGTGCGGTCTGCTGGAACCGGGAGACCATGTGATCACGACGGTTTGTGAGCATAACTCGGTGCTGCGTCCGCTTTACCGTCTGGAGCAGCAGGGGGTGCAGCTGAGCTTTGTGCAGACAGACGCCAAAGCCCGGCTGCGGTATGAGCAGTTTGCCCAGCTGCTGAAACCCAATACCCGGGCGGTGGTGGTCACTGGGGCTTCCAATGTTACCGGAAACCTGACCGACCTGGGGTTTGTTTCATGTTTTGCCCGGCAGCATGGGCTGCTGCTCATTCTGGATGCAGCGCAGCTGGCGGGTGTGCAGCCCTTCTCGGTCCAAAAACTGGGGGTGGATGTGTGCTGCTTCACAGGCCACAAGGCGCTGCTGGGGCCCCAGGGCACCGGTGGCTTGTATGTGCGTCCTGGGCTGCGGGTGCGGCCTCTGGCTGTGGGGGGGAGCGGCGTGCATAGTTTTGATCCGGTCCACCCCTCCCAGATGCCTACTGCGCTGGAAGCAGGCACCCTGAACGTGCCGAGCTTGGCCGGTCTGGCTGCTGGTGTGGAGTGGCTGCTGGAACAAGGCGTGGAACAGACGGCCCGGCGCGAGATGGCGCTGGCGCGGCTGTTTTATGATCAGCTGCGGGATGTGCCTGGGCTGGAATTTTACGGTGATCTGGATGCAGACCTCCGTGCGCCCATCGTATCTTTGAACCTGACCGGGGAGGATTCGGCACGGGTGGCGGATGCCCTGTGGGAGGACCATCAGATCTGCGTGCGTGCAGGGGCACACTGCGCCCCTTTGATGCACAAGGCGCTGGGCACAGTGCAGCAAGGGGTGGTGCGGTTCAGCTTCTCCTGCCAAAATACCCGGCAGGAAGTGCTGGCTGCGGCCCAGGCGGTAAAAACGCTGGCAGCAGAATAAACAGAAGAGGGAGAAAAGGATGAAGGCAAAACAGCCGTATAGAGTGCTTTCGTTTGCTACTACCCAGCAGGCCCTTGCATGGGAGAAACAGTGTGCCGCCCAGGGGGTGCCCGGGCGGCTGATCCCGCTGCCCAGAGAGATCTCGGCAGGCTGCGGCCTTGCCTGGCGGATGCGGCCGGAGGATTGGCTTGCATGGCAGTCCCGGCTTACAGGTATCCCGTATGAACAAGCCGTAGAGATCGCGCTTTGAGATCGGAGAGGGAGTATGGAAGAACAAAACTTTGCTCAGATCCTGTCGGCACAGCAGTCTGTGGGGGACTGCCTGCTGGCCACCGTGCTGGAGGGGCCGGACCAGGGCCGACAGCTCCTGCTGGGGGGCGGTCAGCTGCTGTGGCCGTCGGCTCCATCTGCGCTGCTGGTGCGGGGCATGGACGTCCTTGGCAGCATGCAAAGCCCGGATATTTGCATCCTGGAAGGGGTGCGGGTGTTTGTACAGCCGCTGACTGCCCCGGTTCGGCTGGTGGTATGCGGCGGCGGACATGTGGCACAGGCGGTGGTGCGGCTGGCACAGGTGCTGGGTCTGCCGGTCTGCGCCCTGGAAGACCGGCCGGAGTTTGCCGCAGCCCTGGAGCAAGCTGGCGCTGCGCAGGTGCTTCTGGGTTCCTATGCTGAAAATTTGTCCCGGCTGCCGGGCAGCAAGGGGGACTGCTATGTTGTACTGACCCGGGGCCACCGGTATGACCTGGACTGCCTGACGCAGATCCTTCAAAAACCACTGTCCTATGTGGGGGTCATGGCCAGCCGCCGCCGGGCAGAGCTGCTGCGCAGTCAGCTGCAGGAGTCCGGGGCTGCTCCGGAACAGGTGGCGGCGCTGCATAGTCCGGTGGGCCTTGCGATCGGAGCGGAAACAGCGCAGGAAATTGCGCTGTCCATCTTGGCGCAGATCGTTCAGTGCAAAAACAGCACGCCAAACCGAGAGGGTTTTACACCGTCGATGCTGAAAATAATGACCGACAAAACGGATTGGGTCCTGGCAACGGTGGTGGCCCGGCAGGGGTCGGCACCTCGGAGCCCTGGCGCAAAAATGCTGGTAGGCCGGGATGGTCTGCTGGCAGGCAGTGTGGGCGGTGGTATTTTGGAGCATGAGGCGCAGCAGCGGGCACAAAAAATGCTGGCCGAAGGTCAAAACTGCTGCCTGGTGGAGTTTTCGTCCCAGGGTACGGGCACAGGGGCTATGGCAGCCTGCGGCGGTACAGTGACGCTGTTTTTGCAGCGAGGGGAGGCAATGCAATGAAGGAAAGACCGTTGATCCTTGTCCGCGGCGGCGGGGACCTGGCCACGGGTGTCGTGCATCGGCTCTGGTCAGCAGGGCTGCGGGTGTTGGTGCTGGAATCCGAACACCCGGCAGCCATCCGCCGTCAGGTCTCTCTGTGTGAGGCTGTCTATGCCGGACAGACCCAGGTGGAGGGGCTGCGGGCAGTGCGCATCCACAGCCTGACGGAGGCTGCGCAGGTGTGGCAGCAGGGAGCTGTTCCGGTGCTGGTAGACCCGGAGGGACAATGGATCCCAAAGGCAAAACCGGCCGTTTTGGTGGATGCGATCCTGGCCAAACGAAACCTTGGCACCCATCGTGGCATGGCGCCGCTGACCATTGCCTTGGGGCCTGGGTTTACGGCCGGACAGGATGTGGATGTGGTGATCGAGACGAAGCGGGGCCATCGCCTGGGACGGATCATCCGGCAGGGGGCAGCAGCTCCCAATACCGGGGTGCCCGGTGTCATTGGCGGCTATGGTGCCGAGCGGGTGCTGCACGCTCCGGCCGAAGGACGCTGGCATACCCTGCATGAAATCGGTGATCTGGTGCAGCCTGGGGAAGCGGTGGCAGAGATCTGCCCCGCCCAGGGACCGGCTGTGCCGGTCTGTACCCAGATCGGGGGGATCCTGCGGGGACTGCTGCGGGATGGCTACCCGGTCACGCCCGGCTTTAAGGTAGCAGATGTGGACCCCCGCAGCACAGAGCGGGAAAATTGTTTCCTGATATCGGATAAGGCCCGCTGCATTGCGGGCAGTGTGCTGGAGCTGGTCTGTGCGGCCTGCTGGCAGCCGATAGAATAAACCATGAACGATAAGCACCGGACCTTGTGGGGTCGGAGCCGCTGCTGCGGCTGTCCGTACCTGCGGTCTGGTGCTTTTTTGCGGAGAATAGAGGGGCTTTTTTCCGGTATAACTTTCCCTGCATGGACATACATATGCACTGAAAGGGGAGAGTGTTTTGGAAAAACAGGAACAAAGTGCAGTCTGCCGTGAGATCGGAGCACGCACCGGCGGCGATATCTACATTGGGGTGGTAGGCCCGGTGCGGACGGGAAAATCTACCTTTATCAAGCGTTTTATGGAGGAGCTGATCCTGCCTTCCATCGGGCCAGCGGCCGCCCGGGCAAGGGCAAGGGATGAGCTGCCCCAGTCCGCTGCCGGGCGGACCATCATGACCACCGAGCCAAAGTTTGTGCCGGAAAGTGCGGCCCCGCTGCAGCTGGAAGGCGGCGGAGAGTGCCGGGTCCGCCTGGTGGATTGTGTGGGCTATATGGTGGAAGGCGCCATGGGCCATGAGGAAAACGAAAAGCCCCGGATGGTCAAAAGCCCATGGTTTGAGCAGGAGGTCTCCTTTGATCTGGCGGCAGAGACCGGTACCCGCAAAGTGATCTGTGAGCACTCCACCATTGGCATCGTCATTACCACCGACGGAACCATCAGCGATATCCCGCGGGAGGGATATGCCCGGGCGGAAAAACGGGTGGTGGAGGAGCTGGAACAGCTGAACAAACCCTTTGTTATCCTGCTGAACAGCATCCATCCGGATGCGCCGGAGACCCTTCAGCTGGCACAGGGCATGGCCCGTGATTATGGCCGGGCGGTATTGCCGGTAAGCTGTGTGGACCTGGATGCGGCGCAGCTGAACCAGATCCTCCGTCAGGTGCTGTATGAGTTCCCGGTGCGGGAGATGGATTTTGCACTGCCCCGCTGGGTCACGATGCTGGAGCCGGGCCACTGGCTGCAAGCTGAGGTGTATGCAGCGGCCATGCAGTTTGCGGAAGGGGTGGCCCGGATGAAGGACATCCCCGGCCCGGCGGCTCCCGGGGCGCTGGACTGCGCAGCTGTGCAGCGTTCGGCTGTCAGCGGTATGGATCTGGCCGAGGGGGCTGTGCGCATCTCGGTGGAGCTGAAACCAGAAGTATTCTACCAGGTGCTCAGTGAGCAGACAGGTCTTGAGATCGGAGACGAAGCGGGATTGATGCCGTGCATCATTGAGCTGGCACAGGCAAAGCGTGCCTATGAACGGGTGCGCAGTGCGCTGGAACAGGTGGAAGCCACCGGTTATGGCATCGTGATGCCCACCATTGATCAGCTGCGCCTGGAAGAACCGGAGATCGTTCGGCAGGGCGGGCGGTATGGCGTCCGGCTGGAAGCCTGCGCTCCTTCCATCCATATGATGAAAGCCACCATCCATACCGAGATCAGCCCCATCGTGGGCACCGAAAAACAGTCAGAGGATCTGGTGCAAAGTCTGCTGGGCGGCTTTGAGGAGGACCCCGTGCAGTTGTGGCAGTCCAATATTTTTGGCAAAAGCCTGCACGAGCTGGTAAACGAGGGCTTGCAGAACAAGCTGCTGCATATGCCGCAGGAGGCGCGCACCCGCCTGCAGGAAACCCTGGAAAAGGTCATCAATGACGGCTGTACCGGGCTGATCTGTATCCTGTTGTGAGGTGAAGATGCAAATGACCCCCGTTCCCTTGGTACAAAGGGGAACGGGGGCCTTTTGCGGCCGCTGTTTTGGAAAGAAACGCAAGAGAAAAACGGACCTCTGACCAAGGCTGCCTCCAAATAAGAAAACATTGGTTCTGGCTGAGAGATTTGCCCCATAGCACCCTGTAAAGGGCTTGGAAATACATCCAGTATTCCACGCGCCCTTTCCAGGGCACTCTGGGCACAAATCTCCGGGCCAGAACTGCTACGCACCCGCCGCCCGGCGATTTTGGGCTAGTGCAAGGAAAAGCAGCGCAGGCATCCTTGCTGGCTGGCAAGCTGCTTTGACACAGCAATTGCACAAAATCGTCAGTCGGCGGGCAATGATTTCTTATTCGGAGGCAGCCAATGCCAGAAGTCCGTTTTGTATAGCAGCTGCACCAAAGCAGAACAGCAGCGCCGCCGGCAGAGGCGGTCAGGGCTGCTCCTCGGTGAGCTTATTGATCAAAAGCTGATAGATCTCGTTGCCTTTCAGGATAAACTGTTTCTTGATCATTTCCGCAGAAAGACGATCCGGCGCACCAAGATCCAAACAGAATAGCTCCTGGTCTAAGCCTTTGACCGTGCAGCGCACAGTGCAGTGGCCGTCCGCTTTCTCGGTGATATGGGCATCGTACTCGGCGGCCTTGCGCTCCCAGGTCTGGCTGCGCAGCACAGCGGCTGCAGCCCGCTCCCGCACACTGCGGGGCAGGTCATAGGCCAGCTCCTGTGCCACCCGGCGGCCTTTTTCTGTAATGGAATAGCACCCGGCGGACTCAGTCACCAGCTTTTGTTTGCAGATGTCGTCTAAGCAGGAGCCAATCTCAAAATAATTGACCAGAGCTTCCTCCACCAGGGCGGTCTCGATCTCCTGCCGGGAGATCGGCCCGGCGTTTTTTACCAGATAACACAGCAGCAGCCGGATCTCTGTGCTGTTGGTCAGCCCGCCGGGGCGAACCCCTGCGGTAAAAGCATCGTTGGCGGCCATAGTCCCTCACATCCCTTTATTGTTTGCTGTATCTCTAGTATAAAAGGTTTCAGGCCGGATTGCAAGCCGCACAGGTGAAATCTGTCTCAACCAGCTTGGAACATTCCGGCGTGGAGTAGACCCACCGGTCCAGGTGCCCCTGGGTGATAAAGTAACGCAGCGGGAACCGATGCTCCTGCTCCAGGCTGTGGTTCACGATCACCAGCTTTACTTTCATTTTTTCGGGCAGGATGTTTTTGATGTAGACGCTTACCACCTGGCCCGGCCGCAGGGTGGGGCAGCTTTCGGCCAGACCTGCCAGGTTGGGGGCCAGCTCCACAAAGGTGCCGTACTCCTCTACGCTGCGCACGATGCCCACCACGGTCTCTCCTACATGGAACTGGGCTGCATTCTCGGCCCAGGTGCCCAGCAGCTCCCGGATGGACAGCACAAAGCGGCCCTGCGGGTCCCGGTTTTTAATGGCGCAGAGGATCTGCTGCCCCACCCGCACCCGATCGGCCGGAGAAGAGATGCGGCTCACCGACAGGCAGTCGATGGGCAGCAGAGCGCTGATGCCGCAGCCCACGTCGCAAAAAGCGCCAAAGGATTCAATATGGGTCACGGTGCAGGGCAGGATATCGCCGGGGGACAGCTGATCCAGATAATTTGCCTTGCACTGGCGCTGGGCTTCGGCCCGCGAGAGCAGATAACAGGGGTGTCCCTCTCCGTCCGTGGAAAGATCCTGGATCACAAAGCAGGTGGGCCGTCCCACACGGGTCACCACGGCGATCTCCCGCACAGCACCCCGTTCGGCGCCGTCAGCGCTCTCTGCAAAGGGCATCATACCCCGCACACCCCCCAGCTCAAACCAAAGCTGGCGCTGGGTGTCAAAGGCCAGTGCGGTGCTTTGCAGGATCTCGCCCCGCTGCTGTGCAGCACGAAGCTCCGGTGCGGTCAGACGAGCGGCACTGCGATAGTTGGACTCGGTACGGAAAGTTTGCATCATCTTTCATTCCTCTTTCTGTTGGTTTTAGCCTGCCCGGGCAAGAGCTGTACTGCCGGGTCAGTACAAGCATATGCGGGGCGCAGCGGATATTTGCATTTTGAACGAGTTTGGTTTATACTATAATCATGTGCGCACCCTTTGTGCGCAGGGAGGGAAAGACTATGGATATCTCGGTAGGGGATACGATCTATACCCGGAAAAAGCACCCCTGCGGTGCGGCCAGTTTTGAGGTGCTGCGCGTGGGGATGGATTTCCGCATCCGCTGCACAGGCTGCGGGCGGGAAGTAATGCTGCCCCGTGCAAAGATCGAAAAAAACATCAAAAAGGTGGTAAAGCCGGGGCAGGTCTAGGGCGCTTGGCGTTTGCCCAAGACCCCGGGGCCGTTTGGGCTGTTTTTAAGCAGCGCCTTTCGTCCCCAGCAGAAAAAAGGAGTGCTTGCCCTATGATGCAGCAGCTGTACCCTCAGCTGGAGGCGGTCTGCCGCCGCTTTGAGGAATTGACCACCCGGCTCAACCAGCCTCAAACGGCTGCCGACCCGATGCTTTTTCGCCGATTGATGCAGGAATACCACGACGCAGAACCTGTCGTGCAGGCCTGCCGTGCCTGGCAGACAGCGCAGGACCATCTGGCACAGGCAAAAGCCCTGCTGGAAGGGGAGACCCTGGAGCCGGACTTCAAACAGATGGTACAACAAGAACTGAGCGAAAAAGCACGAGATGTGGAAGAACTGGAAAATAATCTTGAATTATTGCTGCTGCCCAAGGATCAAAACGACGAAAAAAGCGTGATTCTGGAGGTGCGCAGCGGCGCAGGCGGAGAAGAGGCCGCTCTGTTTGCCCACAGCCTTGTGCGTATGTACACCATGTATGCGCAGGCGCGCGGCTGGCAGATGGAAACCTTGACCCTCAGCGAGACAGAGCTGGGCGGCGTGCGGGAAGCCATTTTGGAGGTCAATGGCCGGGGCGTTTACCATCGGCTCAAGTTTGAAAGCGGGGTCCACCGGGTGCAGCGTGTGCCGGAGACCGAGACCCAGGGCCGCATCCATACATCCACCGCCACGGTGGCCGTGATGCCCCAGGCAGAGGACGTGGAGATCGAGATCCTGCCCAAGGACCTGCGCATCGACACCTTCCGGTCTTCCGGTGCCGGAGGACAGCATATCAATAAGACCTCCTCCGCCATCCGCATCACCCACCTGCCCACCGGCATGGTGGTGGAGTGCCAGAATGAGCGCAGTCAGTTCCAAAATAAAGATAAAGCCATGGAGATCCTGCGCAGCCGTTTGCTGGCACAAAAACAGCGTCAGCAGCAGCAGGAGCTGAACGCCAACCGTCAGGGGCAGGTGGGTACGGGGGACCGCAGCGAGAAGATCCGCACCTATAATTTCCCCCAGGACCGCTGCACAGACCACCGCATCGGCATGACCATCCACAACCTGGATAAGGTGATGGATGGCGCCTTGGACGATCTGATCGACCAGCTCTGTGCTACGGAGCAGGCAAAGCGGCTGGAACAAATGAACGCTTGAAACCGATGAAATAACACACGAAACGCTGTAAAGCAAAACAACTTTGCACAAGAAAAGAGCGTGGAAACGTATGAATATAAAAACCGTCCTTCGCCCTGCCGATGAGGCAGGTATTGACCAGGCGGCGCAGCTTTTGCGCCGGGGCGAGATCTTTGCCCTGCCTACCGAGACTGTGTACGGCATTGCGGCCGATGCCCGTCAGGGGGCAGCCGTGCGCAAGATCTTTGAGGCCAAAGGCCGCCCGCAGGATAACCCCTTGATCGTCCATGTTGCCGGGCCGGAGATGCTGCCCGGTTTGGTGGCTGAGATCCCGGAGCGGGCGCAGCTGCTGATCTCTGCGTTTTGCCCCGGGCCGCTGACCATTATCATGCCCCGGGGGCCGGAGGTGGCGGATGAGTGCTGCGCCGGGCTGGATACGGTGGGCATCCGGATGCCCAGCCATCCCGTTGCCCGGGAGGTGATCCGCCGCAGCGGCTGTGCCTTTGCCGCCCCCTCGGCTAACCTCTCCGGACGGCCCAGCCCCACCAATGCACAGGACGTGCTGGCGGATATGGATGGCCGCCTGCCCCTGATCCTGGATGGCGGCGAGTGCGCTGTGGGCGTAGAGTCCACGGTGGTTTCGGTGGTGGGTCCGAAGCCCACCTTGTTCCGCCCCGGCCATATCACGCTGGAAGATCTGGAGCGTGCCTTGGGAGAGGAAGTGGAGGTCTCCGCTGCGATCCTGGAAAAACTGCCGGAGGGCGCTGTGGTGCGCAGTCCGGGCATGAAGTATAAGCATTATGCCCCTAAAGCGGATATTACGATCCTGGACGGCAGCTTTGAGCAGTTCCGGGCCTATGTCCAGGCTCATGCCGACCAGAACCCCAGCTGTCTGTGTTTTACCGGGGAAGCGTCGCAGCTGGGTGTTCCCTGTGTGGAATATGGCCGTGAAGGGGACGGAGCAGATCAGGCAAAGCACCTGTTCCGCAGCCTCCGCGCTCTGGATGAGCAGGGCGACGGGGTGGTATATGCCCGCTGCCCCGGCCGGGACGGCCTGTCCATGGCAGTGTATAACCGGCTGGTACGGGCAGCCGCTTTCCGGGTGGTGCAGTTATGATCACCCTGGGCATTACGGGCCGCAGCGGCTGCGGCAAATCTACTGCCACGCAGGTCTTTGCCCGGCAGGGTGTCCCGCTGGCGGATGCGGATCAGATATCCCGGGAGATCCTGGCACCGGGTTCGCCGCTGCTGCCGCAGCTGGCACAGCGCTTTGGACGGGACCTGGTGGACGAGGCGGGACGGCTGGACCGCCGCACCCTGGCAGACCGGGCGTTTGCCACCCCGGAAGGCAAAGCGGATCTGGATGCACTGACCCATCCGGAGATCATCCGCCGCATCCGCCAGGCAAAACAAGAGGCACAGGCGGCGGGCTGTAAGCTGTTTGTGCTGGATGGTGCTGTGATCGTGGGCACTGCTGCCCAGGCCGAATGTGATCGCCTGGCGGTGGTAACGGCCCCGTTTGAAACAAGCGTTGCCCGGATCGCTGCCCGGGACGGCATCTCGCCAGAAATGGCAGCCCGCCGCTTGAACGCCCAAACGCCGGAAGCAGAGCTTACGGCCCAGGCGGATTATATCCTGCGCAATGATGCGGACTGCGCAGCACTGATCGCAGCTGCCCGGCAGCTATGCAGTGCATTGCTGGCTGAAGCAGCGGAGGAAGGGGGCACCGGGAGCCTGCCTTGAAAAAAAGAAAGAAATTCACAGCCCTGGTGCTGACGTTATGCGTGCTGGCGTTTGCCGCACCGTTTTTGCTCCGCTGGGGGAAAAGCCTGCTTTATCCCCGCCGCTATCAGGCAGAGGTAGAGCATTGGGCCGATGTTTATGAGCTGGACCCGCTTTTGGTGTACAGTTTTATCCGTACAGAGAGCGGGTTTGATCCCAGTGCCCAGTCCAGTGTGGGGGCAAGGGGATTGATGCAGATGACCGAGGGGACCTTTGACTGGCTCCGGGGAAAGATCGCATCCGAGGAGCCTTTGACCTTTGACTCGTTGTACGAGCCGGAAGTCAGCATCCGCTTTGGCTGCTATTATCTGCACCTTTGCTTGGTTCGGTATGGAGGGGACGTTCCCACTGCCGCAGCTGCGTACCACAGCGGCTGGGGTACGGTGGATACACTGCTGGAAAAAGCAGAACATTCGGCGGACGGCGTTACGCTGCAGGGGTTTCCCTATAACCAGATGAACCACTATGTTTATAAGATCACTGCCTGCTACCAGGCATATACCCAGCTGTACGCAGGGTGAATCCTACTTGCCAAAACCGGGGCAGAGCCTCTTTTGGCCCTGCCCCGGTGATGATAAAATTATATGAAGAAAGGGAAATGTAACCATGAAGGAAAAGACCCAGGCCCAGCAGCTGGCAGAAAAGCTGTTCTACAAGCCCGCCTATGCCGCCGATAAGGACGTGGACGTGCGTGAGAAGGCATCTGCCTTTGCAGAGGGCTACAAGAAGTACCTGGACGCTGCTAAGACCGAGCGTGAGGCTGCCGCAGAGAGCGAGAAGCAGCTGCTGGCCGCTGGTTACCAGCTGTTCGACCCCAAAAAGACCTATGCCGCAGGCGACAAGATCTATTTTGTGCAGGACAACAAGGCAATCGTGGCTGCCACCATCGGCACCCGCTCTTTTGAGGACGGTTTCCGCCTGCTGATCGCTCACACCGATTGCCCCCGGCTGGATCTGCGACCCACTCCGCTGTATGAGTCTGACCACCTGAGCTACTTTAAGACCCACTACTATGGCGGCGTGCGCAAGTATCAGTGGGCTACCATCCCCCTGGCGATCCACGGCGTGTTCACCCGGGCAGACGGCACCACCGTCAACGTCTGCATCGGCGAGGAGGACAGCGATCCGGTGTTCTGCATCACCGATCTGCTGCCCCACCTGTCCGCAGAGCAGAACGACCGCAAGCTGCCGGACGGCATCCGTGCAGAGGAGCTGAACCTGCTCATCGGTTCTGAGGCTGTGCAGGATGAGGAAGTGAAGGACGCTGTCAAGCTGAACACCATGATCCTGCTGAACGAGAAGTACGGCATCACGGAAAAGGACTTTGTCCGTGCAGAGATCGAGATCGTGCCCGCATTCAAGGCACGGGATATCGGCTTTGACCGTTCCATGGTCGGCGGCTACGGCCACGATGACCGGGTGAATGCATACCCCGCTCTGCTGGCTGAGATCGAGACCAAGAACCCCGCTTACACCACCGTCTGCGTTCTGACGGATAAGGAGGAGATCGGCTCCGACGGCATCACCGGCATGAACAGCATGTATGTGTTCCACTTCATGCAGCAGCTCTGCCGTGCAGCTGGTCAGGACGACATCATTGCCTTCCACAACAGCGTCTGCCTGTCTGCGGACGTTACCGCAGCTTACGATCCCAGCTGGTCCAGCGCATTTGAGCCGATGAACGGCACCTATGCCGGCCGCGGCGTGGGCATCGTCAAGTACACCGGCAGCCGCGGCAAGGGCGCTGCCAGCGATGCATCCGCTGAGCTGGTGGGCAGCATCACCCGTCTGCTGGACGAGCACAATGTTGCTTGGCAGCTGGGCGAGATGGGCCGTCTGGATCTGGGCGGCGGCGGCACCATTGCAAAGTATGTGGCAAACCGCGGCATCCCCGTGCTGGATATTGGTGTGCCTGTGCTGTCCATGCACTCTCCCTTTGAGGTCATCCACAAGACGGACCTGTACATGGCATACCGCGCATTTGTCGTGTTCAACCAGGCTCAGTAAGCTGCATTAAGCACTGAAACTGCATAAAAACCCCGGCGGGACCTCTTTTTTTGAGGCTTCTGCCGGGGTTTTTTCAAAAAAAGCTTGACCTTCAAGTTACTTCATGGTGTATATAGGGTGTAGCAGGGGGGCAAAAACGCCCCTCCCTGATACATCCAACGGAGGTGACCTATATGAATATCAAGCAAGCGGCTGAACAAAGCGGCGTATCCAGTCAGAATATTCGGTTTTATGAAACAGAGGGTCTGGTGGTTCCGGCCCGGCGGGGCAATGGCTACCGAGATTACTCTGCCAAAGACGTACACGACCTGAAACTGATCCGTATGCTGCGTATGCTGGAAATGCCCCTGCCGCAGATCCGTCAGGTCTTGCAGGGGGAACTGGCTCTGCCCGATGCAGCCCAGACCCAGCAGATCCTGCTGGAGCAGCGGGCCCAGCAGCTGGCGGGGGCCATCCAGTTCTGCAGCCAGCTGCAAAAAAACAGCCAGAGCCTGGCGGCACTGGACGTGGATCAGTGCCTGGCCCGGATGCAAACTCCGGACCGGCAGGGCGGATTTTTTACCGGCTGGCTGGAAGATTGGCAGGCAGTGGCTCTGGCCGAACACGAAAAGACTTTTTCCTTTATTCCGGATACTTCTGTACAGAACCCGCAGGAGTTTACTACGGCGCTGGAAGCATATGCGGCGGAAAATGGCCTGACGCTGGAGATGCTGCAAGAGGGGATGACCCCTCGGTTTCTGCTGGATGGGCTGGAATACAAAGCGGCCTGCTATTATGGCGGGCGTATCCCTACCGCGATCATCCGCTGCACCGCAAACCAGCCCCAGCTTCTGGACCCGCCGATCCCTACCCGCAGAGCCAGACTTTTGCAGGCAGCCCACCGGATGCTGCTGCCGGGTGCAGTGGCACTGGGCATTTTATTGCTGCTGTTCCTGGGGCGTCCGGAGCTGATGAAGACCCCGGATGGGTGGATCATGCTGGGCAGCCTGGCGGTGGTGCTGGTGGCGATGACCGTCCGGGACTATTTTCTCTATTATAACGAGAATGGCAAACAGGGGAAAAACAAGTCTTAACCTTCTGGCAGAGGCAGTACCTGCTCTACGGTGCAGAAGGTGTATCCCTGTTCCTTGAACCACTGGATGATATCCGGCAGAGCCTCGGCTGTGGTGCGGGTGGTGGCAGAGTCGTGCATCAGTACGATGCACTGTTCCTGCCCCTGTGCTTCCCGGATCACATTCCGAAAGATCGTCTCTGCACTGGGTTTTCCGCCTACGGCGTCCTCAGCACAGACATTCCAGTCTACATACCGGTATCCTTTTTGTACTGCCTGCTGCTTGAGCTGCTGCATCACCCCTTTGCCGCCGTAGCGACGGCTGACGGTGTTGGTGCTTCCGCCGGGAAAACGCAGATACCGCAGGTCGGATGCATCCAGATAAGGGGACAGGCGCTGGCGCAGCAGCTCCAGGTCCTTCCAGTAGCTTTCCGGGCTGCGGTAGATCTGGTCGTATTCATGGCTGGCGGAGTGCAGTGCGATCTGGTGCCCGGCTGCCTGGGCCTGGCTTACAAGCGGGAGATATTTGTCGTTGTACCCGGTGGCTACCACAAAAAATGTGGCGGGCACACCAGCGTTTTTCAGCGCATCCAATACAGCAGGGGTGGTTTTGCTGGGCCCATCGTCAAAGGTCAGACAGACCCATTTTTCCGGCGGAGCGGAGAGCGCTGTCTCCTGCTGGGCAAACACCGTATCCGGAACAGGGGAGAGATCCTGCTGGTGGCAGGCTGCTGCCGGATGTGTTCCGGCCACCCCCGTCCATATACCTGCTGCAAAACCTGCCGCCGCCAGCAGGGCGACCAATATCCTCCGCCCAGCCCGGTTTTTCACTGTAAATGACATCCCATGCGCCTCCTTTTCTTTTACCAGCATATGCAGTGCCTGCTGTTCTATGAAAATGGGAACAGTCCCAGAATCTTTTCCTTGAAAAAAGAAGGGGGACGGTTTCCATAGAACTGCTTGACAATACCCCCAAAGTGTGGTATTATAATCAGGCAGTCCGCACGGCTAACATATGCGAGGGTGGCGGAACTGGCAGACGCGCACGTTTGAGGTGCGTGTGGGTAACCATGGGGGTTCAAATCCCCTCCCTCGCACCAGAAAAGACCGCTTGTCTAAGGACAGGCGGTCTTTTTGCATTTGAGAGGAACAGCGTATGTGGCTTATCTATGCATTTGGTTCTGCTTTTTTTGCGGGCATTACGGCCATTCTGGCTAAGTGCGGGATACGGCGCACCGATTCTACAGTAGCAACAGCAGTGCGCACCTGTGTGGTGCTGGTGTTTTCCTGGGCAATGGTGCTGCTTACCGGAACAGGGGGGCAGCTGTTCCATTTGCGGGGCAAAACATTGCTATTCCTGGTCCTTTCCGGCCTTGCAACAGGTGCATCCTGGCTCTGCTATTTCAAGGCGCTGCAGCTGGGGGATATCAACAAGGTGGTTCCCATTGATAAATCCAGTACGGTACTTACCATTCTGCTGGGGTGGCTTTTGCTGCGGGAGCCTGTCAGCCCGGCAAAAGCGCTGGGGGCGCTGCTGCTGGCCGTGGGCACACTGTGGATGATCGATAAGCGGGATCCTGCCCGCACAGAGCCAGAACATCGCCTTTGGCTGCCGTATGCGGTCGGTTCGGCGGTGTTTGCCAGCCTGACGGCCATTTTGGGCAAGGTGGGCATTGCCGGGGTGGACTCCAACCTTGGCACAGCAGTGCGGACTTGCGTGGTGCTGGTCATGGCCTGGGTCATGGTATTTGTAACGGGAAAAAGCAGCCAGGTGCGCCAGATCCCCCGGGGAGAATTGGGCGTGCTGTGTCTGTCGGGTTTAGCCACCGGCGGATCCTGGCTGTGCTATTACCGTGCCTTGCAGCAGGGGCCGGCCAGCGTGGTGGTCCCCATTGATAAGCTCAGCATCCTGGTCACAGTGGTATTTTCCCGCCTGGTATTTGGCGAAAAACTCTCGCCCCGGGCCGCAGTCGGGCTGACTTTGGTGGTGGCAGGCACCTTGGTGCTGCTGCTCTGAGCAGAAGAAAAAGAAAAGCCGTGGCTTCTTTAGAAGCACGGCTTTTTTGCTGCCCGGGGCAGGGGAGATCAGTTTTTCGCAGCGGGGACCTCAGCAGCAAAAACGCTCTTCAGTGCAGAGAACAGGAAGAACAGCGCCACTGCCATCAGGATATGGGCCAGGCCCGCAATGCCGGAGATGGCGGCATCCATACCGCGGCTCAATACCAGAGCCTGGGTCTGGGCCAGCACCTGGGTCACGCCGCGCACCAGCAGCATCACAGCGGTGCTGGGCAGGGCCAGGTTATACAGCAGATAAAACCGCTTCCAGCTGCGGTTTTCCAGCAGAGCCGGGGCCTGACGAGCGGCCAAAGCCAAGACCAGGAACATCCCCATGCCCAGCATCAGCAGATGCGGATGCAGCACACCCAGGGTGGTCTTGCCCACAAAACCGGTAAATTTGGTGAACTCGCGGTAGAACACACCGGCAGCCAGCCCGGCGATCATGTAGCCGAAGGAAGTATTCAGCAGCTTTTTCATTATGCGTTCTCCTTCTTCATAGCAGAGTAGCCGATCAGCACAGTCCAGACGTAAGCGCAGGTCTTGGGGATCATCAGCATACCGATCATGGGGATGGTATCAGCCCACAGCACCACCGGGATGTAGAAGCCAAAGCTCAGCACGATGGTCAGCCACATCCAGCGGAAAGCCTTGTCCTCATGCTCCTTGGCGCTGCGGTAGAACAGCACGATGATCAGCAGGCCCAGCAGAGCAAAGGGGATGTTGCGGTAGATGCCCCAGCTCAGAGGAGCCTCGGCGCTGAGCCATGCGTTCTGGGGGAACAGGCACAGAGCGATGCGTGCAGCCGACAGCAGGTAAACGGCAATGGTCAGATTCTTCTGACCCTGCACCTGGTAGCGCACCCGCCAGACGTAGTACAGCAGGATATAGAAGATGGTCATGGTGATAGAGGTGATGAACTTGCCGGTGCCCAGCGCAACGGTAAAGTTCTCCAGGCCGGTGGTGCACAGTGCCAGCGCACGGGGAACCAGGTGGAAGGAGTCGCCTGCGCCCAGCACGACAGCCATAATGCCGAACAGTTTATACTGCTTCTGGCCATGGCTCTTTGCGATCATGGTGATGCCGATAGCGATCACAGAGATCAGATATACGGCGTCAAATACGGTTTCTACTAATGCTTGCATGTCAGAGGTCCCTTTCTTTGATTCAATTATTTTTTTGGAGGATGCACCGCCTGCTTGGCGGCTTTGGTGAACAGTGTTCATTTTGCGCTCGGAAAAACCCCGGCGTACCGGGGTCAATACAGCACCCTTCGGATCATGCCCAAAATACCAGAGCAGTCGTAGTTGTGCTGTAACAGAGCGGATAGGATCAGGGAAAAGATGATCTCCACAAATTTTTCCGGGGTGAAATCCGAATCAAAGACATCCGGTCTCACCTGGGGGTCACTGCGCAGTACATATTCCAGTCCCTGCCGGATGTGCCGCCAGGACTGCGCCATGCGCTGCTGTCCGTCGGAGCGGTCTGCACCCACAAAACTCATGGAATGCAGCGTGAAAAAGCCGGGGTATTTTTCCTCTCCCTCCCGCATCCGGGCAAAGGCCCATTCTACACAGCTGGGAAAGCTGCCGAAGGCGCCGCCGTTTTCCGGGAAATGAAAGATATCACACCAAACGCTCTCCACCGTAGCGGCCACCAGCTCCGATTTGGAGCCAAAGTAGTTGTAGATGGAGCCCACCGAGATGTCACAGGCTTTTGCCACGGCGCGGATATTCACTGCATTCCAGCCCTGCTGTTGGATCAACTGACGGCTGGTGCGCAGGATCGCTTCTTTGGACGTCACGATGGTATTCACGCTTACTGCCTCCCTCAAAATGAACTGTGTTCAGTATACTGGCTCCAAAGGACTTTGTCAAGAGGATTTCCGAAAAAATTTGACCACATTTCACAGCAAAGCAGAGCCATGCGCCCGGCAAGGTATTTTATAAAGAGGAAAAAGGAGAGCACGCAGGCGGGGACCGCCGCAAAGAATAAAAAGCCTTCCAAACCGGGTGGGGGAGTTCCGCCCATTGGTTCAGAAGGCTTTAAGGTTTGCTCCGGAGAGGGGGAGAGGTTAGTCTTTCCCTTCGTAAATACAGTGTACGCCTTTGTGCTCCATCATCCCGCCCAGGCAGCGCTTATTGCAGCGGACGCAGATATGGATCTTTTCGGCGTTGCCGGCGGCGATCTTGTTGACCCATTGCGGATCAGCCACCAGCTGACGGCTCATGGCTGCACACTGGATGCGGCCATCCTTCAGCTGCTGTTCCACAAACTCCGGATGCGCAAGGCCGCCTACGCCGCAGACCGGCAGCGATGTATATTGACGCACCAGGTCGCAGAATTTCAAAAAGCAGCCTTCCTCCGCAAAATAGGGGTGCTTTGCACTGGGGATCGTATCCTGCAGGTCAGAGTGGTTTGCCAATGCCACATGGAAGCTGGTCACACCGGCTTTTTCTAAAAGCGGAACACATACCGCCAGTTCATCCGTTAGCACGCCAGCATTGCCATAGTGGGGTTCTTCCTGGCGGACCGCCAATTTGTAGTCGATGGGGTAGTCCGGCAGCTTGCTGCGGATCGCAGAAACGGCTTCTGTTGCAAAGCGCAGTCGATTTTCAATGCATCCGCCATATTCATCTGTGCGGTGGTTGAAGACCGTAGAACTGAAACTTCCGCACATCCGGTCACCATGTACTTGTACCATGTCAAACCCGGCCTTTTGAGCCAGCACAGCAGCCTCGCCAAAGGCGTTGGTGATCTTTTTGATCTTTTTAACGGGCATGTTGGTGATGTAAGGGGACACCTGCTCGTTTAGCAGCGGACGCAGCTGCTGCGGTGTGATCTTTTTGCTGAGAACACCGGGGATGTATTTGATCATGCCCTTTATGTTGGTGTCGGTCTGGTGGAGCTGTGCACAGATCCGGCAATCGTGCTTGTGTGCGATCTCCGTCAGTTTCTGATAGTGGGCAAATCCCTTTTTGCTGTAAAGGCTCTGTCCAAACCGGGTGGGCAGTACCGGAACATCGCCAATGATGATCATGGCACATCCGCCGGATGCAATCTGCTCGATCTTTTGATAGTATTCCTCGCCCTGCAGTCCCATAGAAGTCGGTGCAAAGATAATGCGGTTTTTCAGTTTCAAGGTCCCCAGTTCAACCGGGCTTAAGATCGTTTCAAACATGACTGGTTTCTCCTTCTGCTTGTACTATTTTTTCCAGAAGTGTTGTCAGCTGCGCTTGTTCGTCGGGGGTCAGAACAGAGAGCTTCTGTTCGTTCCATGCGCGGATCAGATCGTGGCTTTTATGATACAGACGGCATCCCTCATCGGTCAGCTCCAGATGATAACAGCGGCGGTTTTTCTCGTCCCGTTGCCGGCTGATCAGATGTTCGGAGGCCAGTTTGTCCAGGGAACGCTGCGTGAAACCCCAGTCCATATTCAGTGCTTGGGTCAGCTCTTTGGGAGAACACGAGGGGTGTTTCCCTATATATAAGATCGGATATAAAAGGCTAAGTGTTATGTGGTCTTGCGCCAATTTACGGCTGCACTCCGTGACAAAATCTTTTCGCAGAACAGAAACAAAATATGCAAAGCCTGGTACCATGATCTTCTCCTATAGCCAATATCACTTGAAAGGGGCATATACTTGACAAAGTCAAGTATATGCCGATAACTTGACTTTGTCAAGTATTTGAGCCGCAAGATATTTGGTCGGCAACGAAAAAATTTCTGCGTAGGGCGGTGCGACCCTGCCAGGGTGTCCGCTTGACTTTACCGGTCTAAGCTGGCAAGTGTTTTGGAATCTTTTTCACCTGTATGCTGTTAACCGTTGGAGCGGTTGGCGGCCTTTTTGTTTTTGGGGCTGCTCCCTTGCACCGGGTGATCTTCTCGCTAGGATGAGAACATACAACGCAATTTGTTGTATGTTCTCAACGGGTGTGATATAGTAAAGAAACGGAGGATGTTTACATGATTCACATTAAGTTGAAGGCCGTACTTGCGGAAAAAGGCATCAAGCAAAAGGATTTGGTTGCAATGACCGGGATACGCCAGCCCACTCTATCAGCCATGAACAACAATTCTGTTAAGCATATTCCTCTGGATGTGTTGAATAAGCTTTGTTCTGTCCTGGATTGTCAGCCTGCCGATTTATTGGAATTCGTGCCGGGCGATAACGAAAAAAGTCCGGATGCTTGACGCATCCGGACAGAAGAAGTGTTATCTCTAGCAATACCTGCTTATAGTCTGGGAAAAAGTTGGGATGCAAATATCCCCGAAAGATATATGACTTTCAGGGGTGTTTGCATTTGCAAGGCGAGTGGGTTATAAGAATAAAAGCGGCGCTGATTTTCAACGAATCAGCGTCGCTTTTTGTGGTGCGGGAGAAGGGGGTCGAACCCTCACTCTTTCGGAACTGGTGCCTAAAACCAGCGCGTCTGCCATTCCGCCACTCCCGCATGAACTGTCCTTTAGTTTATCAATTTTCCGTGGGATTGTCAAGGCTGCGGAGATGCCGCTATTCAAAAGAAACCCCGCCGGGCAGAGTGCGGCACGCCCCCTCTTTCAAATAAGGTCCGCCCATCTCAAAGACGGTCGACTTTGCGTCCAGGCAAAACATATTCCTCCTCTTTATGGTGCATACTATGCAGGACAATGTAGAGATAAAGGATGGCGTGATCATGGAGAAAAGCAAGGTCGGGACCAGCAGGCACAGATGGCGGCGCTGGGGACAGATGGCGATGGCGTATCTGGCAGTAGCAGCGCTTTTGACTCTGGGGGCACTGTACGCTGTTTTGCCGGACCAACTATATTTGGAGCCAGGGCAGGAGCTGGAGCTGCCCCGGCACAGTTGGGCGTCTCCGTTGGGCAGCCGAGGTGGACAAGCTGTGGCCAGCACCCGGGCGGTGGGCAGCTATCAGACTACGCTGGCTTTGGGCGGATGGCTTCCGATCAAAACCGTGCGCACAGTGGTAGCACAGCGCAGCCGCATTACGGTCTGTGGGACGCCCTTCGGGGTGAAAATGTTCTCAGAAGGGGCGTTGGTGGTAGGCTTTACGGATATCCATACCAACAGCGGTGCAGCGAACCCAGCAAAAACGGCGGGCCTGCGCTTGGGGGATCGAGTCATCCGGATGGATGCGGTTGCTACTGAAAACAACGATGCCGTAAAAGCTGCGTTGGAACATTCGCAGGGGCAGCCGGTGGAGGTAGTGTATGTAAGGGGAAATCAGCAGCGCAAAACACAGCTGATCCCGGCATGGGACCCTTCTGCCCAGCAATGGCGGGCGGGGATGTGGGTGCGGGATTCCTCCGCTGGAGTGGGCACGCTGACCTTTGCCGACCGGAAAGCTGGCGTGTTTGCGGGCTTGGGACACCCGATCAGTGACAGCGATACAGGGGAAAGCATCGCCCTGCGCAGCGGTGAGATCGTGCCCTGTCAGATCGTGGGCTGTACAGCGGGCACAGCAGGCAGCCCCGGGGAACTGAAAGGCCGCTTTCTGAGCGCCCATGCGATTGGTACGATCCGCATCAATGGCTCCAATGGGATCTACGGGATCACGCGTACAGCTTTTTCCGGAACGGAAATGGAGGTGGCTTTTGCACAGGAAGTCCTGCCCGGAGAAGCGGAATTGTGGGCCACGATCTCAGGGGAGACGGCTCGGCCCTACCGGGTCGTGATCGAAAAGGTCAGTGATGCGGATTCCTGCCGGAATATGGTGGTGCGGGTAGTGGACCCAGAACTGCTCTCCGCCACCGGCGGGATCGTGCAGGGAATGAGCGGCAGTCCCCTGGTGCAAAATGGACGCTTGGTGGGGGCCGTGACCCATGTGCTGGTCAATGACCCCACGCGCGGCTATGGGATCTTTGCGCAAACAATGCTGGAACAAGCCCAGAAGGTAAGGTAAATGTGCTTCTGGTGAGAATGTACTGCATTTTTTGTTAAAATTCGGTAAAAATCCCCATTGAATATGGTGGTAAAATATGGTAAAATCCAATGTGTTACAGGAACTGCACAGATTGGAGGATACTTCGATGGACAAAGTAAGATTTTTGATGTCGGATACAGGGGCACAGGTCACAGCAGCCTGCCGGGAGGCGCTGGAGCAAAAAGGGGTCGAGGTGACGGTCGTGGAAAAAGACGGCACCAAGGTGCTGCAAAAAATGCTGTCGCTTCGGCCGCAGGTGGCGCTGCTGGATGCTTTCATGCCGGGTTTGGATGCGTTGGCGGTAAAGCAGCGGTATAATGCAGCGGGGGAGCGTCATACCGCATTTTTTGTCACCGGTGCCTTCCAAAGCGAGGAGATGGTGCAGGAGCTGCTGGATGAAGGATTTGCCTACTATTTTGTCAAACCATTTGATGAAACTGTGCTTGCCAGCCGGGTGCTGAAAGCTGCTCTGGGGCAGGATAAACGGATGCTGCATACCAGTGTAGACAGCGATGAGCTGACCGTGACCGAGATCTTGCATCAGATCGGGGTGCCAGCCCACATCAAAGGCTACCAGTTCCTGCGGGACGCGATCCTGCTTACGATGAACGAGCCGGATTATATCAATGCGGTGACCAAACGCCTCTACCCGGAAATCGCCAAGCGCAATGCCACCACCGCAAGCCGGGTGGAGCGGGCGATCCGCCACGCCATAGAGGTGGCCTGGGATAGGGGAGATGTGGACACCCTGAACAGCTATTTTGGTTACACCATCCATAACCTGCGGGGAAAACCCACGAATTCCGAGTTTATAGCGATGATCGCGGACAAGATGCGCCTGGATAAGCGCCAGCGCATTGGATGAAAAAAGTTTGCTGTAAAAGTAAAAACAGCCCTTGCAATTTCTCAAATCTGTGCTATAATATTAAGGCAATCGTTTCCAAGGCCGCTCGACGGGGTAGCCGATATTGAAGGTTGTGATGGGCACATACATGAGAATATGGCCCCAAGAAGTCAGAACCAGAATTGAGGTGAAAAGAAATGAAACAGGGCATCCACCCGAACTACGTTGACTGCACCATCACCTGTGCGTGCGGCAATGTGATCCAGACCCGCTCGACCAAGCCTGAGATCCACATCGAAGTTTGCTCCAAGTGCCACCCGTTCTACACGGGCAAGCAGAAGCTGGTTGACACCGGCGGACGTGTTGAGCGCTTCAACAAGCGCTTTGGCCGCAAGTAATCTGTGGCTTAGCTGTACAAGCGCCGTTTCCTTCGGGAAGCGGCGCTTTTTTGCTTTTCTCTCCGCCTCACAGAAAGAAAAAATCCATCTCTCTGCCATAATTTGAACACATCTGTTCACTACACTGGTTTGGTATTCGCACGGTAAAATGATCCGCTTTGTGCCTGGGTATCGCCAAGGCCGGGCAGGGACCCTATTTATATAAAAGGAGTGTGCCTCATGATCCAAGTGTCTCACCTCACAAAACGCTATGGCAGCCGCCTGGCCGTGGAGGATGTGTCCTTTCAGGTGGAGCAGGGACAGATCTGCGGTCTGCTGGGCCCCAATGGCGCGGGCAAATCCACGATTATGAATATCCTGACAGGCTATCTGGCGCCTACCAGCGGCAGTGTACAGGTGGCGGGGCATCCGCTGCCGGATGTTCGGGCCAAGAGCTGTATCGGCTATCTGCCGGAACAACCGCCCCTTTATCCGGAGATGACAGTCCAGGAGTATTTGGACTTTGCAGCGCGCTTGAAACACGTCCCGCAGGCAGATCGGGCTGCGCAGATCCTTCGCACAGCTCGCCGCACCGGCGTGGAATCCGTACTGCCGCGGCTGATCCGGAATCTTTCTAAAGGGTACCGGCAGCGTGTGGGGATCGCACAGGCTCTGCTGGGCAAACCGCAGCTTATCATCCTGGACGAACCCACCGTTGGTCTGGACCCCGCACAGGTCACCGAGATCCGTCGTCTGATCCGGGAGCTGGCTGGTCACCACACAGTGCTGCTTTCCAGCCATATCCTCAGCGAGGTGCAGGCTGTGTGCAGTCAGGTGCTGATCCTCTCAGGGGGGCATCTGGTGGCATCCGGAACACCGGATCAACTCAGTGATCGTCTGTCTGCGGGGGTCACTCTGCGCGTTACAGCCCAGGGCACAGGTGCGGAGGTGGAAGCGGCATTGGCGGCGCTGCCTGGGGTGGAGCAGGTGGAACTTCTTTCACAGCAGCAGGGCGAAAGCTGCTGCCTGGTGCATTGCAGCGGAGACGGCGACCACCGGGCACAGGTATCCCGGGCATTGGCACAGGCTGGCTGCCCAGTGCTGGAACTGTCTGCCCAGCATAAAAGCCTGGAAGAAGTGTTTTTGCAGCTGACCGGCACACCGCCGGAAACAACTGGAATGGAGGCGGAAGAATGACCACGATCTTCAAGCGGGAGATAGGCAGCTATTTTCATGGCATGATCGGCTATGTGCTTACAGCATTTTTGCTGGGGGCTACCGGGCTGTATTTTCTGGCGCTGAACCTGGGGTACGGTCTGCCGGACTTTGGGTATTATACTTTGTACAATTCGCTGTTTGTGCTGTTGGTATATGCGCCGGTGCTGGCTATGCGCAGCCTGGCGGAGGAGCGTCACAGCCGCACAGATCAGCTTCTGCTCACCAGTCCGGTGTCTCTGTGGGAGATCGTACTGGGCAAATATCTGGCCATGTGTGCCGTCTTTGCGCTGCCTTGTCTGGCGGATGCGGGCATGATCCTGGTCCTGCGGGCACTGGGCGGTTCCAGTGCATCCCTGGCATCCAATCTGGCTGCGCTGCTGTGTTATTTTCTTTTGGGCTGTGCGGCGTTGGCGGTAGGGGAGTTCTGTTCCAGCCTGACCGAAAATCAGATCATTGCAGCGGTCGGCTGCTTTGGCGTTCTGCTGCTGGCCTACCTGATGCCGGGGCTTCGTTCCATGTTCAGCGCAGGCAGCGCAGCAGCATTGGTCGTCTTTGCGGGGCTGGCGGCGCTGTTCAGCTTGGGTGTGGGTCTGCGGAGCAAAAGTCTGCTGGCAGGCTGCATCAGTTTTGCTGTGCTCTGTTTGGGGCTGTCTGCACTGTTTTGGTTCCGCAGTGCCTGGCTGATCGAGGCATTCAGCGCTGTGCTGGAAGCACTGTGTCTGTTCGTGCCTTTTGAAAGTTTTGTCAATGGCGTGTTTTCGGTGCCGTCTGTGGTGTATTATCTCACCGTGTCGGCCTTGTTCTTGTTCTTTACGGTGCAGGTGCTGGACCGGCGCCGCTGGAACTGAGAGAGGAGGCGTCTGTATATGAAAAAAACGACCTCTGCTCAAAAAGGGGCGTGGACAGCTGCAGCCTGGGCTGCTGCGCTTGCCCTGGCGGTGCTGATCAATTTGGTGGTGCGGGCGATCCCTGAAACATATACGCAGCTGGACTTGTCCGAGGCGGGGCTTTATTCGCTCAGCCCGGAGTCCCTCCAGGTGATCCGGGAGATCCCGCAGGAAGTCACGGTTTATTATCTCTGCGAGACCGGCAGCGAGGATACCCTGATCCGCTCCTATCTGAACCGCTGTGCAGCGGAAAATCCGCAGATCACCTGGCAGCTGAAAGACCCGGCGCTGTACCCGACTTTTGCTGCGCAGTATGGGGCGGAAAATGCCTCTGCCGGAAGTTTGATCCTGGTTTCCGGAGAGGACAGCCTGGTGCTGGATGCGGCCGAGCTGTATGAATACGACTATTCAGATTATGCCACGACCGGCGGATATAGCCTGCGGTTTGACGGAGAAAACGACCTGACGGCGGCGCTCTACCGGCTGACCAGCGGAGAGCGGCGCCATGCCTATGTCCTTACGGGCCATGGAGAAAAGTCCCTGACCGAAACATTGAGCATTACGCTGGAAAAACAGGGCTTTGCCCTGGATACGCTGAGCCTGCTGTCTGGGACAGTGCCGGAGGACTGTGACCTGCTGTTCCTGAATGTTCCGCAGAGCGATCTGGCCGGTGCAGGCCAAAAGGTAAACGAAGTGGGCCGGATGAAAGAGTACCTCGCCCAGGGCGGCAAGCTGCTGGTGCTTACCGGAGAGTATTACCAGACCCCGAATCTGGACGAACTATTGGCGCAGTTCGGTCTGTCTCGGGTGGATGGTATCATAGCAGAGGGACAGGCGGATCATGCACTCTATGGCTATCCCTGTTCGCTGCTGCCAGACTATGCCTCTGCGATGGAAACTACGGCTCTGGATGGTCTGGATACCAGCCGCCCGGTGCTATTGGAGCTGGCGCAGGGCATCCGGCTGGACCCCCGTGAGGATGTGATCTCGGAGGCTCTTTTGCTGACTTCGGACGCTGCATACAGCAAAGCGGCGGGCTACCAGATGACGACGACCGATCGGGAGGAAGGGGACGCAGACGGCCCCTTTGCGCTGGCCGCATATGCCTGCCAGCAGGATACCGGTGCGGAGGTGATCTGGATCGGCTGCGGGGGAATGGATGACGAAGCTGTCTATCAGACCGCCCCCGGCAACGCCGCTTTTTTGCAGGGCTGTGCCTCCTCTCTGGCGGGACAGACCAGCGGGGTGCTGATCCCCTCCAAGGCATTGGAAGCAGCGCCGCTTCAGATCGATGGGCGATTGACCGCAGGGCTTGGCATCCTGTTCGTGCTGGTATTGCCGGCAGCTATACTGATAGCGGGCGGTGCAGTGCTGGTGCTGCGCCGCAGAAGGTAAACGCCTATGGAGGGCCGCAAAAAGACCTTGCTGGTGCTGCTGGCTGGTGTGCTGCTGGCTGCTGTGGGGTTGTGGTGGCTGACCGGTCTCTCTGCCCGTTCAGAAAAGGCCGAAGGTTCCGTGTGTCCTGTTACGCCACAGACGCTGCGCTGTCTCCAATATACCTATCAGGGGCAGACACTGACGCTGGAGTATGAGGCGGGCAGCTGGACGCTGGCGGAAGATCCGGCCTATCATCTGGATGCATCTGCCTGCAATGCGATGCTCACTGCCCTGATGGGGCTGGAACCACAGCGAAGACTGGAGCCCGTTTCAGGGCAGGATTATGGGCTGGCAGAACCCTTGGTGCGCCTGCGGGTCATCACCACAGAGGGGGAGACCCTTGCCTTTGCGTTCGGTGCCCAAAACACCATCACGGATCAGATCTACCTGCAAGTGGAAGGGCAGGCGGCACTTTGCCTTGTTCCGGCTCGGCGGGCAGCTCCCTTTACAAAAACAAAGGAGCAGCTTTTTGAACCCTTTTCGCCGGCAGGGATCACCGCTTCGGAGATCGAGATGCTGGATTGCACCTTGTCCGATGGCAGAAGATACCGGCTGCAAAAACTCCAGACGCCAGACCCGGCGGGTGGCTATGCCGCCGTATGGCAGTTGGACGGACAGCAGACGTTGGAACCAGACCGTGTACAGGGGCTGCTGTCCGCTGTGACCAGCTATGCTGCAGGCCAGTATACCGGCGCCGAACCTGCGGAATATGGGCTGGATACACCGGATGTTCAGCTCAAGGTCCGCACACCGGAGCGAGACCTTGTGTTTTGTTATGCGCTGGGGGCGGATGGGTGCTATCTGTCCCTCGCAGGGGACGATTCGATCTACCGGGTGGATCTCTCTGTGCTGGATACCATTGCAGCTTGGGGCAGGGGATAGGGCATTGCATTTTGACAGACCGGCAGGCGCAGACTGCTGGTCTGTTTTTATAGAAAGGCTATCTTCTGTGTTTGACAAATTCCGCCCAAATGATGTAAGCTAAAATGGCAGGTGTGCCTGTAAAGATTCCTATAAAGAAAAAGGTGACCCATTCATGGAAAAATATTCGTTCAGTCAGCCGGTCCAGATCCAGAATGCAGCGGTGGATTTCCGCCGTCGGATGAAACCCAGTGCGCTGCTGCGCTGCATTGAGCAGATCTCTACCGATCACGCCTGTGCCTATGGCATGGACGATGTGTTTTTTGCCCAGCAAAAAGCGGTGTTCCTGTTGGGGAAACAGGCGCTCCGGTTTGTGCGGGTGCCCCGCCGGGGGGAGCAGATGACCCTGACCACCTTTGCGGAGCAGAGCCGCCGGGGATCTCTCAAGCGTATTACCGAGCTGCGGGGGGAGGACGGCCAGCTGGCAGCCCTGGTGGATGCCCGGTGGATCCTGGTGGATACAGAGAGCCAACATATCCTGCGTCAGCCAAGTTGGCAGGCTCCGGAGCATTATTGGAACCAGCAGGTGGAGGCGGAGCTTCCGCTGCACGTCCATAAGGCAGAGCCTTTGACCAGTGCCGGGGTCTGGCGGGCAGATTACTCTCTGTGCGATCAGAATGGCCATCTGAATAACGCCTGTTATCTGGACATTGCTTGCGATGCGCTGCCGCTTGCGGTGCTGCAGCAGGAAGCCGTCCGTTTTGCTTGCCTGAAATATCACCGCCAGCTGCTGATGGGGCAGAGCATGGAGGTGTTTGTGGCGCCCTCTGGTGAGGGGTGGTATGTGCTGGGCCGTCATGAAGGGCAAAGCGCATTTGAATGCTACCTGGAAACAGGCCCGCTGGAGGATTGACCAGCCCTTGCAGGCGGAAATTTGAAAAAGTTCAAAAAAATTTGCGAATGCCTATTGCAAATTGATATCAAAAGAGTTACAATATGGTTACAGCAAGGATGCGTTCCGCTGTGAAATCTTTTTCTTCTTGTTCATTGAGATGCTGGGCGCTATGGTCGTCCTCCTCCGGCTGACCTCCTTCTCAGCTGCTGACCGGCGCCGCACAGGCGGCATCTCAGCTTCGTGTGCAAAAAAGCCCGTCCTTTTCAGGACGGGCTTTTTTGCATCTGCCAGGCCGGGGGACAAAGTCCGACTTTAAGGGGCTTTCTATACAAAATGCATGGTTTTCATCGGGCTGTATTTGGAAACTTTGGACACGGAACCTTTTGTATTTATCCGTCGATTGTGGTATAGTATAGGCAATCATACACAAACGGACAAAAAGTGTCGTTAACCCTGGCTGCTGTTTGAAGAAAAAGAAAAAAGGAGCTTTGACTATGGCATATTTCTATGAAGAACCCTCCCGCACTTTTGGTGAATACCTGCTGGTTCCCGGCTACTCCTCTGCCGAGAACGTCCCCACGGCGGTCAGCCTCAAGACCCCCCTTGTTAAGTATCGCAAGGGTCAGGAAGAGTGCCCCCTGGAGATGAACATCCCCATGATCAGCGCCATCATGCAGTCGGTCTCCGGCGATAAGCTGGCCATTGCACTGGCTCGTCAGGGCGGTGTGTCCTTTGTTTACGGCTCTCAGAGCATTGAGGATGAGGCCGCTATGGTCCATCGTGTCAAGACCTACAAGGCCGGCTATGTGGTGTCTGACTCCAACCTGGCCCCCACTGCCACCCTGCACGACGTGCTGGATCTGAAGGCCCGCACCGGCCACTCCACCATTGCCATCACTGCAGACGGCACCCCCCACGGCAAGCTGCTGGGCATTGTGGCATCTCGTGATTACCGGATCAACCACACTCCGGACGACGCTCTGGTCACTACCTTCATGACCCCGCTGGAGAAGCTGGTCACCGCTCCGGTCAATACCTCTCTGCACGACTGCAACAATATCATCTGGGACAACAAGATCAACACCCTGCCCCTGGTGGACGATGAGGGCAACCTGCAGTATATCGTCTTCCGTAAGGACTACAATTCCCACAAAGAAAATGCAAACGAGCTGCTGGATGCCAACAAGAGCTACGTTGTGGGTGCCGGCATCAACACCCGTGACTATGCCCAGCGTGTGCCTGCTCTGGTGGAGGCTGGCGTGGATGTGCTATGCATCGACTCCTCCGAGGGCTTCTCTGAGTGGCAGAGCCGCACCATTGCATGGATCCGTGAGCATTACGGCGACACCGTAAAGGTGGGCGCAGGCAACGTGGTGGATGCCGAGGGCTTCCGCTTCCTGGCTGAGGCTGGCGCTGATTTCGTGAAGATCGGCATCGGCGGCGGTTCCATCTGCATCACCCGTGAGACCAAGGGCATTGGCCGCGGCCAGGCTACTGCGGTCATCGAGGTGGCAAAGGCTCGGGACGAGTATTATAAGGAGACCGGCATCTATGTGCCCATCTGCTCGGACGGCGGCATCGTTCACGACTATCATATTACTCTGGCTCTGGCAATGGGCGCAGATTTTGTGATGCTGGGCCGCTACTTTGCTCGTTTTGACGAGAGCCCCACCAACAAGGTGCGTATCAATGGCCAGTATATGAAGGAGTACTGGGGCGAAGGCTCCAACCGTGCCCGCAACTGGCAGCGGTATGACCTGGGCGGCGCTTCCAAGCTGAACTTTGAGGAAGGCGTGGATAGCTATGTGCCGTATGCCGGCCCCCTGGCCGATGGTGTGCAGACCACCCTGTACAAGGTCAAGAGCACCATGTGCAACTGCGGCGCACTGTCCATCCCTGAGCTGCAGCAGAAGGCAAAGCTGACGGTGGTGTCCTCTACCTCTATCGTTGAGGGTGGCAGCCATGACGTTGTGCTGAAGAACGCTACCCCCAGCATCATGAACGGCTGAGATAATTTTTGATAGGGAAGCACGGCTGTGCTTCCGTCTGGCCGCCGCAGGGTTTCTATTTGCGCCCTGCGGCGGCTTTTTCTATTGCAGAATTTTGCAAAAACCCTTGCGTCCCTTTACAAATAATGCTATCATGGTACAAACGCAGGCATACTGTCAAGACAGGTCGGCCGCAGGGCCGCAACGCAAGAAGAAATGAGGATGCGTTCATGGACGAGATCAAAGTTGTTCCCTACATTCCGGATGAGGATTATGATAACCCCGCAATGGTGGTGGACTTTTACGAGTTCACAATGGCCAACTGCCTGTTTTTGCATGGATTTAAGGATACGACCCTGGTGTTCGATATGTTCTTCCGCAAGAACCCGGATGATCTGGGGTATTCCATCAGTGCAGGCCAGCGCAAACTGACCCGCTTTTTGATGAACTACCATTTCAACGAGCAGGATATCTGGTGGCTGCGTACAAAAGGCATGAGCGAGGAGTTCTGCGAGTATCTGCGCACATACCGCTGGAAAGGGGATATGTATGCCCTGCCGGAGGGCACGGTCTGCTATCCCCATGTGCAGATGGTGCGGATCGAGTGCGACCTGGTCGGTGCGATCCTGATCGAGACCTATCTGCTGCAGACCATGAACTTCCATAGCCTGATCGCCACCAAAGCTACCCGTGTGGTCGGGCTGAATACCCACACCCCCCGCAGTGTTATGGAGTTTGGCACCCGCCGGGCTCAGGGCGAAAGCGCAGGCAATGATGGCGCCTATGCAGCGGTGCTGGGTGGCTGTGTCGGCACGGCCAACTGCCTGGCCGAGATGAAGTTTGGCTCGGAGGTCAAAGCGGTGGGCACGGTGGCCCATAGCTTTATTGAGTTTTTCCCCACAGAATTTGATGCGTTCAAGGCGTTTGCGGATACCTATCCGGATTCGGTCAGTTTGCTGCTGGACACCTATAATATTATGGAGAGCGGCCTGCCCAACCTGATCAAATTGGACGATTACCTGATTGAAAAATATCCCAACGACCCCAACCGCCGGGTCAAGTCTGCCCGCATCGATTCCGGTGACCTGGCGCGTGGCTCCAAGCGGCTGCGTAAGGCGCTGGATGCCGCAGGCAAGCCGTATATCAAGCTGGTAGCCTCCAATGGCCTGGATGAAAAAAAAATCGCCAATATGGAGCTGTACGAGCACGCTCACTTTGACTCCTACGGCGTAGGCGAAAATCTGATCACCTCCGCTTCCGACCCTGTGTTTGGCGGCGTATATAAGCTGGTCGCTGTCAAGCAGGCAGATGGCAGCTATCTGCCCAAGATGAAGTGTTCGGATTCTGCCAGCAAGGCGATCATTCCGGGCAAAAAGATGCCTTGGCGTCTGTACGATGAGAACGGGCAGGCACAATGTGATCTGATCGCGATGGATGGCGAGGTGATCGAGGCGGGCAAACCGGTGACTATGGTCAACCTGGACCCGGATGCCATTGAGCGCACGGTCACCATCACGCCGTCTGCGGTCAAGCCGCTGCTGGTGCCCCACATCCTGGGGGGTGAGCTGGCCATCCAGCTGCCCTCTATTGCAGAGAAAAAGGCGTATATTGCCCGCCAGCTCACCACAGAGACCTGGGAGAGCGAGCTGCGCTTGGAGTGCCCCCATAAGCATTACGTCAATATGACCCCTGCTGTGGCAGATTGCCGCGCAAAAATGTATGCGGAACTCCACGGCGGCAAGGTATAATTTTTGCATGTAAAAACCAAAAACGGAGTGTCCTGTTCGGGTTACGGAGCAGGACGCTCCATTTTTTTGTTTTGTCCATACCGGGGAGAAAGGTCTCTTTGGCTGGATATCCGGTCAGCCGCGCAGTCTTTTCTTGACAAAGGGCGGAAACTATTGTATTATAAAAACTGTCGTTTGGCCCCCGCAAGGGTGGCATACTGGGTCGCCGTGGTGGAACTGGCAGACACGAGGGACTTAAAATCCCTTTCTGGAGACAGAGTACGGGTTCGACCCCCGTCGGCGGCATGAACAAAAAGAGCGTTGATTCGTTTTGGATCGGCGCTCTTTTTGTTTGGCGGCGCAGTCTGCTCTGGTCTGTTTGCGCACAGACAGGGGAAAAGGGAAGAAAAAGGGTGACCGCATCACAGATACTACATGGCCTCCTTGGGTATAATCAGACTACAAAGTATGCTGCGATCCACCCCCGTTCTAAAGGAGCAGACCATGAATTTTTTTGATCTTTTCCGGCAGCAGCCGGATATCCATGCCCGGTTAGAAGAATGTCGTGCCCAGTCTGGCTCGGTTTTGCTGGATGTGCGCACGCCCCAGGAATATAGTCAGGGGCATATCCCTGGCAGCCGCAATCTTCCGCTGCAATCGATACACGGCGCAGCTGCATTTGTTCCGGACAAAGCTGCGCCGGTGTATGTATACTGCCACTCCGGTGCGCGCAGCCGTCAGGCAGTGCGGGAGCTGGAACGGATGGGGTATACCAAGGTTACAGACCTGGGTGGAATGATGAGCTATGCAGGGGAGGTGGAGTTTGCATGAAGGTCGTGATCGTGGGCGGTGTGGCCGCAGGTGCAACCGCAGCAGCCCGGCTGCGTCGTTTGGATGAACAGGCCGAGATCCTGATCTTTGAGCGCTCAGGGTATATCTCCTATGCCAACTGCGGCCTGCCGTATTATATCGGGGATGTGATCACCGACCCGGAGGCGCTGACCCTGCAGACCCCGGAGCAGTTTTTTGCCCGTTTCCGGGTGCAGGTCCGTGTCCGGCATGAAGTGACTGCTCTCCACCCGGAGCGAAAGACAGTGTCGGTCACAGATCTTGCCACCGGCCGCACATTTGAGGAAAGTTATGATAAACTGATCCTCGCTCCGGGTGCAAGACCTACCCAGCCCCGGCTGCCGGGTGTCGGCCTGGAACGGGTGTTCACACTGCGTACGGTAGAGGATACCTTCCGCATCAAGGAATTTATTCAAAAAAACAAACCCCGCTCGGCGGTGCTGGCAGGCGGCGGCTTTATCGGTCTGGAACTGGCAGAAAATCTGCGGGAGCTGGGCATGGAAGTCACCATCGTGCAGCGGCCTAAGCAGCTGATGAACCCCTTTGATGCAGATATGGCCGCCTTGATCCATGCAGAGATGCGCCGCCATGGGGTCCAACTGGCTTTGGGTTCTACCGTGGAAGGGTTTGCCCCCACCAATCGTGGGGTAGAGGTCCTGCGTAAGGATGAGCCCTCGCTCCAGGCGGATATGGTAGTGCTGGCCATCGGGGTCACACCGGATACCGCATTGGCAAAATCTGCCGGGCTGGCACTGGGTATCAAGGATAGCATCCTCGTCAATGACCGGATGGAGACCTCCGTCCCGGACATCTATGCAGCGGGGGATGCCGTCCAGGTACGGCATGCCGTTACCGGTCAGGACGCATTGATCTCGCTGGCGGGTCCTGCCAACAAGCAGGGGCGCATCATTGCGGATAATATCTGTGGGATGAACAGCCGCTATACCGGCTCTCAGGGCAGCTCGGTGGTCAAGGTGTTTTCTATGACGGCCGCCGCCACTGGCGTCAATGAAAAGAACGCTCGCAATGCAGGCTTTGATCCGGAAGCCGTGATCTTGTCTCCCATGAGCCATGCGGGGTATTACCCCGGCGGACGGCTGATGACTATGAAGCTGGTTTATGATAAGCCTACGCTGCGGGTGCTTGGGGCACAGATCGTGGGGTATGAAGGTGTAGACAAACGCATTGATGTGCTGGCCACAGCGATCCATGCAGGAATGACTGCACCGCAGCTCAAGGAACTGGATCTGGCCTATGCGCCGCCTTATTCCTCCGCAAAAGACCCCGTGAATATGGCGGGCTTTATGGCAGAGGACCTGGATCAGGGGCTGGTACAGCAGTGGAGAGCAGAGGATGAGCCGGACCTGCCCCGGGATGGCAGCGTCCAGCTGGTGGACGTCCGCACCCAAGCAGAATATGCTGCGGGCCACATCGATGGGTTTATCAATCTGCCGGTGGACCAGCTGCGGGAGCATCTGGAACAGCTGGATAAAACAAAACCGGTCTATCTGGTTTGTCAGAGCGGTCTGCGCAGCTATATCGCCAGCCGCATCCTGAAAGGCAGCGGGTTTGAATGTTCGCACCTGGCGGGTGGATACCGCTTTTATGCGGCAGTCGTTCGGGATGCCTGCTTGACAGCCTGGGCAGCCTCCTGCGGAATGGACCTTCCGGAGGACTGAACTTGTCCGCCGCACAAAAAATAATCGGAACCACGGTCGCCTGCGGAGCTTTGCTCCAGCGGGCGGCCTTTGCTGGCAGCTGCGGTGTGAGCAGCGCAGGAGCAGACCCCGCAGCAGCCGGTGCAGAATACGCTTTCTGCCGTCCGCCAGGCGGCACAGACTTTGATGGAACGGTCAATGTGACGCTGTCACAGACGGCCGACGCCCGGCTCCGGTATACTGACGGCATCTATCTCTCCCTGAAAAAAGAGGGGCGGAATAAAGGAGACTTTTATATGAAAAGACTGCCTGAAAATTGGCTGCGTCCGTTACTGTTCACCTTGGCTGGGGCAGCAGTTGGACTTGCATATTATGCGCTGGTGGGCTGCTCCACCGGCACCTGCATGATTACGGCAAATCCTTTTGCCTCAATGGCGTATATGGGGCTGATGGGCTGGCTCCTGTCTGGGATCGGGAACTGTGGAGGCAAAGACGGATGCAATATGTGATCGCTTTTCTGGAGGGGATCGTTACCTTTCTTTCCCCGTGTCTTTTGCCGATGCTGCCGGTGTATCTGTCCTATTTTGCAGCAGGCGGACCCCGCACCACCCGCCGCACCTTGGCCGGGGCGCTGGGCTTTGTGGCTGGATTTACCGCTGTATTTGTGGCATTGGGTGCCCTGGCGGGGACGCTGGGCGGACTTCTGCGTCAGTATCAGACACTGGTCAACCTGGTCTGCGGCGGCGTCGTGATCCTGTTTGGCTTGAATTTTTTGGGTGTGCTGCACCTGGATCTTTTCCACGGCAGTGCAGCCCGCGCCCCTCAGGGCGGTGGGTTCTGGCAGTCTGCGGTATTTGGGGCGGTGTTCTCGGTGGGGTGGACCCCTTGTGTCGGAGCTTTTTTGGGCTCGGCACTGATGCTGGCCTCACAGCAGGGCCATGTTCTGCAGGGTATGGGGATGCTGCTGGTCTACTCCCTGGGGCTGGGTGTCCCGTTTATTCTGAGTGCGGTGCTGATCGACAGCCTGCGTTCGGCACTGGACTGGGTCAAACAGCACTATAAACTCATCAATGGGATCAGCGGCGGACTGCTGATCCTGACGGGTATATTGATGGCTACCGGCACGTTAGGGCGGATGCTTGCCCTGCTGGGCTAATGGCCTGATTCAATGCAAAGGAGAAATGGACCTATGAGTCAAAAAAAGAAGCTGCTTTGGGCGGCACTGGCGCTGCTGGCCGTTTTGGGGTTGGCCGGTGTGCTGTATACACGGCTGAGCGGCGGAATGGGCGCGCAGCAGCTGGGGCAGTCCAACAGCGGACCCAAAAACCTTGCGCCGGATTTTACGGTTTATGACAGTCAGGGTACCGCAGTGCGTTTATCGGACTATCGGGGCACCCCGGTGGTGCTGAATTTCTGGGCCAGCTGGTGCGGGCCCTGTCAGAGTGAGATGCCGGATTTTGATGCCGTATATCAGCAGCTGGGGGAGGAAGTTCAGTTCCTGATGGTCAATGTTACAGACGGCTCACGGGAGACGATGCTCACCGCCTGGGAGTTTTTGGCGGATAAGGGCTATGTGCTGCCGATGGTCTATGATACACAGGGAGAGGCCGCTGCCGCCTACGGGGTGTATGCGCTGCCGTCCACCTATTTTATAGATGCAGAGGGCTATGCGATCGCCCGCGCCAATGGAGCGATCGACCAAGAGACCCTGCAAAAGGGCATCGAGATGATCCGCGGTGAATGACCAGACTGGTCCATTGCCGCCGCAGCTTTGAAAAGCCGCTTTCCGCTTGTACGGAGGGCGGCTTTTGTGCTGCCGGGAACAGGGCCGCCGACGGCATAAAGGCAGGGCTTTGCGCAAGGAATAGTTTATGGTATACTTTGAACAGAACAGACTATACCAAAAGAAGGGAGATCCCCGTGGAAGATTACCGCACGATCCGGGGCACTGCTGCCGGAGAATACGAAGAAAAGAAAAGCCGCTTTATTGCACAGCTCTCCTTTGCAGACAGCGAGGAGGCAGCCCTGGCCTTTTTGGAGCAGGTGCGCCAAGCCAACCGTACCGCACGGCATAATGTGTATGCCTACCGTCTCCGGGCCGACCACCGGGAGCGCTATTCGGATGATGGAGAACCGGCTAAGACAGCGGGCACACCGGCACTGGAGGTCTTGCAGCACAGCGGCCTTACGGACCTGATCGTAGTGATCACCCGGTACTTTGGCGGGGTACTGCTGGGCACAGGGGGGCTGGTGCGGGCCTATACCACTGCTACCTCCCGGGCGCTGGCTAATGCGGAGGTCGTCACAGTGCGTAGCGTGATAGAGCTGTGCGTAGAGCTGGACTATTCCTTGTATGACCGGGCTGCAGTGCTTATTACGGCATCGGGCGCAAAAATGGCAGAGCCCTTGTTCACGGACCGGGTCACATTGCGCTGGCAGATGCCGGAGGGGACACAAGGTCCGCTGCTGGAACAGCTGCGGGAGCTGACACGGGGCAGCGGACAGGTGCAGGTGTCCGAGCCTTTCTATGCACCGTTCTGATTTTGTGCTCTGCCGACATAAAACATCCCCCTTCGAGCCGGGGACTATGCTATAATAAGGATATCCGTGGAGAAAACCTGTCTCCAGCAGGAGGAGCTGCCCGGAAATGCTGGACGCTATCTTTGGATAAGGTTTTATAGCAGAATATGCTTTTTGGTGCGGAGCTGCTGTGCTCAGAACAGAAAAGGCTGGCCTGTTCCGGCCGCAAAATATACCGCATGACCAGTAAGGGAGGGAAACTTACTATGAATGTGCGAGAGCAGACACAACAGATCGAACGGCTGACATTGGCTCCCTGGGCCAGCTTCAGCGATGCCAGCCGCGGCCGCGCAAGACCGGAGCCGCAAGACCCGATCCGACCGGTATACCAGCGGGACCGGGACCGGATCATCCACTGCAAAGCATTCCGCCGGCTGAAACAAAAGACGCAGGTCTTTCTCTCGCCGGAAGGGGATCTCTACCGTACACGGCTGACCCATACGCTGGAGGTGGCCCAGATCGCCCGGACCATTGCCCGGGGGCTGCGTCTGAATGAAGATCTGACCGAAGCCATCAGTCTGGCACATGACCTGGGGCATACACCGTTTGGCCATGCCGGAGAGGCTGCACTGGATCAGCTGACACCCGGCGGCTTTAAGCATTATGTCCAGAGCCTGCGGGTGGTGGACAAGCTGGAAAAAGACGGCGCAGGGCTCAACCTCAGCTGGGAGGTGCGCAATGGCATCATCACCCACACCAAAGGCACCTGGGCGGCCACCCCGGAGGGACGCATCGTCCGCATGGCCGATCAGATCGCATTTGTCAACCACGATATCGAGGACGCTGTGCGGGCAGGGGTGCTGTCGGAGGAAGCTCTGCCAAAGGACTGCACCGCTGTGCTGGGACATTCCAAATCCCAGCGGATCACCACCATGATCAACAGCATCCTGGAAAACAGCCAGGGCGATGTGGCGGCAGGCAGCCAGGAACAAGAGGCATTTCTGGCCTTGAAGGCTTTTATGTACGATACCGTGTATATCGACCGCACTGCAAAACAGGAGGAGCGGAAGGTGGACAAGGTGATCGGGGAACTATACGAATACTATTTGAGCCACCCGGAGCAGATGTCCAATTTCTATCTGCAGCTTGTCTATCAGGAAGGCCGGGATCGGGCTGTGACCGATTACATCAGCGGAATGAGCGATGAATATGCCATCCGCACCTTTGAACAGCTGTTCGTACCGCAGAAGTGGCATGTTCTGTGAGCATTGCAAGAGGATGAATCATCCGATATTTCAAGAGAAACAGAGAGAAGTTGAAACCCCATGATCCCACATGAATATATTGAGGAACTGACCCGCCGGGTAGACATTGTCGATCTGGTGGGCAGTTATGTGCAGCTCAAACGAAAGGGTAGGCTGTACAGCGGGCTATGCCCGTTCCATAGTGAAAAGACCCCTTCCTTCTACGTCTACCCGGACACCCAGAGCTTTTACTGTTTTGGCTGCGGAGCGGGCGGCAGTGCCGTCTCCTTTATGCAGAAGATGGACAACATCAGCTATACAGAAGCAGTCAAGCTGCTGGGAGAGCGGGCGGGGATGCCCGCCCCTACAGAGGACGACAAGACCGGTCGGCTGCGGGGGCGCATCCTTTCTATGAACAAGGAGGCGGCACGGTTTTTCCATGCCTGCCTGAATTCCACTGTGGAGGAAGCTCGTCAGGCTCGGGCCTACTGGCGCAGACGCGGGCTGGATGATAAGACCATCGTCAAATTTGGTCTGGGATATGCGCCGGACGATGGCCAGGCGCTGTACCAGTACCTGCGGGACAAAGGCTATAACCAGCAGGAGCTGGACGCCAGCGGACTGTTCAAGCGCAGCCAATCCGGTCGGATCTATTGTTTGTTCTGGAAGCGTGTCATCACCCCGATCTTTGACCTGCGCGGCAATGTCATCGCCTTTGGCGGCCGGGTCCTGGACGACTCCAAGCCCAAATATGTCAACAGCCCGGAAACATTGGTCTACCACAAATCCGATACGGTATTCGCCCTGCAGCTGGCAAAGCGCAGTGCAGCCCGCCGGTATGTTCTGTGCGAAGGCTATATGGACGTGATCACCATGCAGCAGGCAGGGATCGATACAGCCGTTTGTGCCTGCGGCACGGCGCTGACACCCGACCAGGTGCGTCTGATCAGCCAATATGCAGAGGAGGTCATCCTTTGCTACGACTCGGATGAGGCGGGGCAGAAAGCGACCCTCCGTTCACTGGAGCTGTTCCGCTCCAGCCCGGTCAAGGTGGGCGTGCTTCAGATCCCGGGCGCAAAGGACCCGGACGAGTACATCAAAAAATATGGGCCTGAGCGTTTTCAGGCGCTGCTGGATGGCGTGGGGAGTGCGCTGGATTTCCGTTTGGAAAACCTGCGCCGTAAATACGACCTGAAAGAGGACTCCCAGCGGCTGCAATACGTCAAGGAAGCCGTGGAGATGCTGGCGCAGCGTTCTAACCCTACCGAGAGGGAGGTCTATGCCGGGCGGCTGGCCGAGCAGACCGATATTTCTAAATCTGCTATTTTGGCGCAGCTGGCGCAGGCCGGCCAACAGGTCGGGCGCAGGCATAGGCGGGAGCAAAACCGGGCCATCCTTCATTCGGGCGAGATGGACACCATCGAGGTCCCATACAGCGCCGGCGGCCGCCAGGCTTTGGGAGTGGCCAGCGCACAGCAGCGGCTGCTGGCAGCAGTCCTGCGGGAGCCAAGGTATCTGCCGCAGGTACAGGCAGGGCTTCAGCCAGAGCAGTTTTTAATGCCGCTGCACCAACAGATCTACCAGGCGATGCTGGACACAGCCGCCCGGGGCGAGGATCTGACCCTGGCGGTGCTGCACCAGACCCTGAGCGAAGAAGCACTGCATGAATTGAGCCGTCTTGCGGCACAATACAGCGATGTGAATTGTACCCCGGAGGATATCCGGCTGTATCTGGACCGCATCGCCCGCGGCACACCCAAGGCGAGCAAAGCGGCGGAAATGTCCAATGATGAACTGACAAGGTATCTCCAGTCGATGAGAGAACAAAAACAAGGGCAGTCCACTGCCGAGTGATCCTATGCCCTTTCCTCCGGCTGGAGGGAAGGGAGAAACATACGATGCAGAAACTGTCGCAGACCGACGAACTGGCAGGTCAGCTGGCCAGCCAAGCGCGCAGCCACTTGCTTACAGAGGAGCAGGTCAGCCAAGCCATGGACCAGCAGGAGTACGATGTATCGCAGCTGGATGCTCTGTACGAGGCGCTGGCTGCCCGTGGAGTGCGCGTGGTGGAGGATCAGCCGGATCTTCCGGTGCTGGACGAGGGACAGATCGCAGATCTGGCCCGGGAACTGTCTGCCGAAGGAGTGGCGCTGGAAGACCCGGTGCGGGCTTACCTGAAAGAGATCGGCCGGGTGCCGCTGCTGACTCCGCAGCAGGAGACAGCGCTTGCAAAAGCAGCCCAGGCAGGCGACCTGGATGCCCGCCGCCGCCTCAGCGAGGCCAACCTTCGGCTGGTGGTCTCGGTGGCAAAACGGTATGTAGGGCGGGGGCTTTCTTTCTTGGACCTGATCCAGGAAGGAAACCTGGGCCTGATGAAAGCAGCTGAAAAATTTGAGCCGGACCGTGGGTTCAAATTCTCTACCTATGCTACCTGGTGGGTGCGGCAGGCCATTACCCGGGCGATCGCAGACCAGGGGCGGACCATTCGTATCCCGGTCCATCTGGTGGAAAGCATCAACCGGGTAAAAAAAACAGCGGGGGAATTGCTGCGCTGCAATGGCCGGGAACCGACTGCGGAGGAGATCGCTGTCCGGCTGGAAATGACGCCGGAGCGTGTGCGCGAATTGATGCAGCTGGCGCAGGAACCCATCAGCCTGGAGACCCCCGTGGGGGAAGAAGAGGATGCGCACCTGGAGGATTTTATCCAGGACGAACAGGCAGGCATCCCTGTGGACGAAGCAGGCCGTCAGCTGCTGCGCCGGGAACTGCTTTGCGTGTTAAAAAGCCTGACGCCCCGGGAGGAGCGGGTGCTGCTGCTGCGGTTTGGTCTGGAAGATGGCAGGGCGCGCACACTGGAGGAGCTGGGACGGGAATTTCATGTCACCAGAGAGCGCGTCCGCCAGATCGAGGCAAAAGCCCTCCGGAAGCTGCGTCATCCCAGCCGGGCAAAGCGCTTGCGGGACTATTTGGAGGAGTGACAAGACAATACACAGGGAAAATGTGCGAAATGAGGAAACAAACCATATGGAACGATTGACAGAGAAAGGCGCAGAATATTCTCCTGCACAGACCCTGTGCCGGGCACAGGAGAAGGATGCGGCCCTTTGTGCCCATATCCAGCGACAGTCCTGGCGGACCGCTTTCCGGGGGATCTTGCCGGAGGATACGTTGGACCAGCTGACCGCCCTTGCAAAAAACGAGGCGATGTATTCGCAGGTCCTGGCAGCCGGTCTGATAGAAGGCTGGCTGCTGTTTCTGGACGATGCACCCCACGCAATGGCGTTTTGGGGGCCGAGCCGGGATGAGGAGACCCAGGGCTGGGCAGAACTGATCTGCATCCATAGCCTGCCGGACAACTGGGGCAGAGGATATGGCGGACCGCTGCTTGAAAAGGTACTGGCGCAGGCAAAGTCCGCAGGATACAAAAAGATCATGCTGTGGGTATTTGAGGAGAATGTCCGTGCCTGCCGTTTTTACACAAAACATGGTTTTGCTCCTACGGGTCTGCGCCGGAGCTACTGTACGGCGGCAGAGGTCCAGTACGCCAGAGAGCTGTAAAAGACAAAAGGGGGAGGCCGATCCGGCCTCCCCCTTTTGATATGAGAACCTGAAATATAACGCAAAAATGGCAGATCAGCTTAGTAAAGGCAGGACCAGCGTGAAGCAGCTGCCTTTGCCCAACTCGCTTTCCAGTGTGATCTCTCCATGGTGCAGCCGGGCAAGCTCCTGGGCAATGGTCAGGCCCAAGCCGGTGGAGTCATGTTTGGTTTGTGCGGTGGTATGAAAGTACCGGTCAAAGACCGCTTTTTGATCCTCCGGTGCAATGCCGTACCCGGTATCCTGTACACGGACCAAAGCATTGCCTGCGTATTCTCGGCAGGTCACCTGGACACTGCCGCCGACAGGGGTGTAATGGATGGCGTTGGTCACGAGATTCTGCACCACCTGTTGCAGCCGGACCTGATCCCCCCAGACAGGCAGCGGAGTGGCCGTCTCTGCGTGCAGTGTGATGCCTTTTTTCTCTGCCTCGGGCTGACAGGCGGCGCATACGGCAGCGGCGGCCTCGTTCAAAAGCACCTGATCTTCATTGAGCAGCAGCTGTTTTTGTTCCAGCTTTGCGGCCAGAAAAAGATCCTCGGTCAGGCTGCGCACAAAATTCATCCGCTGCTGCAAGGCGGGCAGCAGGGTGGGCAGGGCCTCCGGTGCCCGGGCCAAGGTGTCCAGACCGCTGCTTACTGCAAACAACGGGCTGCGCAGGTCGTGGAAGATATTCAGCATCATGCTTTTGCGTGCTTCAGTCTCCTCGGTCAAGGCTTGGGTGCGTTGGGTCACCCGCAGATCCAGTTCCCGGGCCAGCTGTTCTGTGCGGTCAAATTGCAGCGCAAACCGTCGGCATACAAAGACCAGGCATCCCAGCGCAAACGGAAGATCAAAGAATCGGGAGCAGCGGATCAGGTAAAAACTCCAGGACTCTATAAAAAAATCGGCTTGCAGCCCAGGCAGCAAGGTCCATACCCGCAGCCCCGCTGTGATGGCACACGGCATCAGGAGCAGCCCTGCACCTTCTACCTGCTGTTCCTGCGCCTTGCTCAGAAGTGCCACACAATAGAACATACCGGCGGTCAGGGCGGTAAAACGTATCACCCCCCAGGGGGATAACCCGGCCAGCAGCAGGCCGATGCCGGCGGCAATGGCGAAGCGCATCTGATGCCGGGAGGTGGGACGTCCTACCCCAGTCAGAGCCATACTGAGCAGCACGGGGGCCAATACTGCAAAGGGGAAGAATAACCGCTGGAACAGCTTTAAGGCCAGCGGCCCGCCGGACGGCGCAAGCATTACCAGCAGCCCCCAGCCGGACAATACCGCCAGGTATAGCAAAAAACAGCCCAACTCCCACTGACGTTTATAGTGGAATAGTGCCATAACTCCGGCTGCCATGGTAATAAAAGCGGTCAGGGTCATCAGCTGCAGGATGCTCCGCAGCTCCAGTGATTGCTGTATCTGGGGCAGGCCGACGGCCCATGTTTGCGGCCGGGAAGGCTGCTCCAGCAGGATCTCAATGGTGCGGTCTTGGGCCGGGGAAAGCAGAAAGAACTCTTCGCCCAAGGGCTGCATCGGCTGGCCGTTGGCGGTGGGGCGGCCTGGTTCAGCTAAAAAAAGAGCCAGGGGTTCTTCCGCAGCGGTATGGAAAAGGAACTGCCATACCCCGGGCTTGATCTGCTGCCAGCCGGTGAGCGCACAGCCCTGTGCGAGGGTTTGGGTCTGTGGGGGCTGCCCGCTTTTCAGGACGACTGCCCGGCTGTTCAGCCAGATGCCTGCCAAGGCCAGCGCTGCTGCCAAAAGCAGAGGGGCGATCTGCGCCAATATCGTTTGCTTCTTCATTTGTTCCTCCTTTGGGTCTGCTGTGCGGCTGTTTGTATTGTACCATGTTCTGCCCGGCAGAGAAAGAGCCGGAAAAAAGAGAGGAGAACCTGGATAAACTGCAAGGATGCCTGTTATATAAGGTGTCTTTTGACAAAAAGCATTTTTATCGGCCGAGAACGGTCTAAAACAGTTGCGCCGGGGCGGTTTTTCTGGTATAATGCACAGAGCTTGAACGAAAAGGGGGAGAGGACAATGGCAACCGCAGGGTCGGCCCGTTTCCCTTTCGTTTTGAGTAGAGAGAGGACCCGTGTTTTTTAAAAGAGGCACTGCCGGTATCGTCCGGCAATGCCTCTTTTTTTGGGCGCGGCGGCCTGGCCCATACCCACCGACCCTGCAAGGAGGAATCATTCTATGAGCGAAAAGATCGACTATTCCAAGGGCGTATACGACGCCCGGCAGCTGGGCACCGGCAGAATGCTGGTGCTGGGTGTGCAGCACATGTTTGCTATGTTTGGTGCAACGGTGCTGGTGCCTCTGCTCACTGGCCTGAGCGTATCAACTACGCTGCTGTGCGCAGGTCTGGGCACGCTGCTGTTCCATCTGATCACCAAGGGCAAGGTTCCGGCCTTCCTGGGTTCTTCGTTTGCATACCTGGGCGGTTTTTCCATCGTGGCGCCGATGCTGGCAGATGCCAACGGCAACCTGACGGTGGCCAACACCAAGATGCTGCCCTACGCCTGTGCGGGCGTGGCATTCTCCGGCCTTGTCTATCTGGCGGTCAGCCTGCTGATCTCCACCTTCGGTATTCGCCGGATCATGCGGTTCTTCCCGCCGGTGGTCACGGGCCCCATCATTATTTCCATCGGCCTGATCCTGGCTCCCTCGGCTATCACCAACTGCCAGTCCAACTGGCTGCTGGCCTTTGTTGCGCTGGGCACTGTGGTGGTGTGCAACATCTGGGGCAAGGGCATGGTCAAGATCCTGCCCATCCTGATCGGCGTGCTGGTCTCCTATGCAGTGGCGCTGGTAACGGGTGCGGTGGACTTTGAGGCGATCGCACAGGCCAGCTGGCTGGGCGTGCCCCTGCATAAGGAGTCCATGGGTCTGTTTGCCATCGACGGCAGCCCGGAGTTCATCAGCGCACTGTTCACCATCCTGCCCATTGCTCTGGCTACCATGATGGAGCATGTGGGTGACGTGGCTGCCATCAGCGCAACGGTGGGCCATAACTATATCAATGATCCCGGCCTGAACCGCACCCTGATGGGCGATGGTCTGGCCACTACGCTGGCTGGTCTGCTGGGCGGACCCGCCAACACCACCTACGGCGAGAACACCGGTGTGCTGGCTCTGAGCAAGATCTACGATCCCCGGGTCATCCGCATTGCGGCAGGCATGGCCATCGTTCTGAGCTTCAGCCCCAAGTTCGAGGCCGTTATCAACACCATTCCCACGGGTATCATTGGCGGTATCAGCTTTGTGCTGTACGGCATGATCTCTGCCATCGGCGTGCGCAATGTGGTGGAGAACCGTGTGGACTTTACCAACAGCCGCAACCTGATCGTTGCAGCAGTGATCCTGGTCTGCGCTCTGGGCTTCAACTCGGTGGGCGGTCTGAGCTTCCATGTGCTGGGTGTGACCATCAATCTGTCTGGTCTGGCGATCGCTGCACTGGTGGGTATTCTGCTCAACGCAGTGCTGCCCGGCAATGACTATGAGTTCGACGCAGCCGATGGTGCAGACGCACCTTCTAGCAGCAACCTGCAGGTGTAAACAAACTATTAAATAGGAATTATTCTTAAAAGTTATTCTTGACTAACCGACCGATCGGCGATTATAATAAGCTCAGAACCAGAGCGGTGCAACCCGCACCGCCGGAGATAAAAAAGATCACTAAATTGGAGGTTTTTCAATATGAAGAAGTTTGTTTGCACCGTTTGCGGCTACATCGCTGAAGGCTCCATCCCCGAGCAGTGCCCCGTCTGCAAGGCTCCCGCTTCTGCTTTCGTGGAGAAGACCGGCAACACCTACGTGACCGAGCACGTTGTGGGCATCGGCAAGGCTGAGGGCGTGCCCCAGGACATCATCGATGGCCTGCGCGCTAACTTCGAGGGTGAGTGCAGCGAGGTCGGCATGTACCTGGCAATGTCCCGCGTGGCTGAGCGCGAGGGCTACCCTGAGATCGCTGAGGCTTATAAGCGCTATGCTTACGAGGAGGCTGATCACGCTTCTCGTTTCGCAGAGCTGCTGGGTGAGGTCGTCACCGACAGCACCAAGCAGAACCTGATGATGCGTGCTGAGGCTGAGTGCGGCGCTTGCTCCGGCAAGATGGACCTGGCCAAGAAGGCAAAGGCTCTGAACCTGGATGCTATCCATGACACCGTCCACGAGATGGCTAAGGATGAGGCTCGTCACGGCCGTGGCTTCGAGGGCCTGCTGAAGCGTTACTTCAACACCGAAGTCTAATTCAGGAGACACCAAAGGGCAATTTGGCGGCCCGCGCAGCAATGCGCGGGCCGCTTTTTGTGTAGCAGCAATGCCATGCCGGGGGAGGCTGTCGGTCTTGCGCCGTGTTCGGCAGGTTGTTATACTGGTATGGGACCATTGAAAGGGGATGATTGAGATGCAGACGGAAAAAACCGGCGGGCGTTATGCTCTCCTGGATGAACTTCGGGGGTTTGACCTGCTCAATATGTTTGTGTACCATGCGTTATGGGACCTGGTGTTTTTGTATGGGCTAAAAGCCGAGTGGTACACCGGCTGGCTGGGCCGATTATGGCAGCAGTCCGGCTGCTGGATCTTTATCCTCCTGTCTGGGTTTTGCCTGCCTTTTGGCCGCCGTCCGGTGCAGCGGGGCGCTTTTGTGTTTTGCGCGGGCGCAGCGGTCACGGCGGTCACACTATTGGCTATGCCGCAGCAGCCGGTTTGGTTTGGCGTGTTGACTTTATTGGGCACCGCAATGATGCTTACCGGCGGATTGCAGCCGTTTATGCGGCGGGTGCCGCCGGTCCTGGGCTTTGGCGTATGTATGGGGCTGTTTGCGCTGTTTTATTCGGCAGGGGAGGGCTGGCTTGGCATTGGCTCTTGGCGGATCTTCTTGCCGTCGCAGCTTTACGCCAACTATCTGACGGCCTATTTCGGTTTTGCCCCGAAGGGGTTTTATTCCAGCGATTATTTCCCGCTGCTGCCGTGGGTGTTCTTGTTTTGGGCGGGGGTATTTCTGCATTGGGCACTGGGGCGGCATCGGATGGAGCCGCTGCGCCGCTCCGTGTGTCCTGCACTGGGGTGGCTGGGCCGCCATTCGCTGGTTGCTTATCTGCTGCATCAGCCGGTGATCTACGGCCTGCTGTTGATACTGGACAAACTTTTTTGACGGTGGATGTATAAACCGCCCATCAATGGAGCATCCTACTGTCAAAGAGGTGATCAAAATGGAAAATATGGGTGTTACCTGTGACGTCTGTGAATGCCGCCACAATGTGGGCAGCTGCAAATGCGACCTGCCTCAGATCAAGGTGACCGAGTGCACCACCTGCTCCTCTCAGCAGGTGGAGACCCCGCACTATTGCCAGAGCTTTGAAAAGAAATAAGCTTTCTGCCATAGTGTGAAAAAGCCCTCCTGTCCCGCGCACTGCTGCGCCAGACAGGAGGGCTTTTCTTATGTGCTAAGGGAATGTCAACCCCGCAGACTGACACTGCAGGTGGCGAGGCTGCGGATCAATGTACCCACACTGTCCTTCATCTGAATACCGGCAAAGCCAAGGACAAAAGCGGCCTGTACGTTTTCTCTCCGGTCATCGATAAATACACACTCGTTGGCTTTGAGCTGGTACTTGTCCAGGAAAGCTTGGTAAATGCGGGAGTCCGGTTTGTTGATATGGACCTCACAGGAGGCTACGCCTCCATCGAAAACATCTTTCAAGGGTCCGGACATCAACTGCTGAAATACATCGGTCGGCATATTACTCAGGTAGTAGACCATGTAGCCGTGGTTTTTCAGTCGGCGGATCAGTTCCAGCATTTTGCGGCGGGGACGCAGGATATGGGTCCAATCGTCCAGGACACCCTGCACCTCAAACTCACATCCTACCTGCCGTGCTTTTGCCAGCATCTGCTGGTTGCCCTCAAACCGGGTCAGCAGACCGGCATCCAGCTTTGCCCACTCCTCACTGCCAAAGGTCAGCTCATACACCAGATCCTCGGTCTCAGCGTTGCACAAACGGTGGACCAGGTAGGTCTTGGGATCAAAGTCCAATACGACTCCGCCCAGATCGAAAACAATGCTTTTATACATAAGATCTTCCTCAAAATACTATATCACGGGCTTTTCTCCCAGTATAACACATCTGCGGGCGAAAGCACCAGCTTTTTTTTGTGTTTCCTGATCTTTTGAAAAGGTTGTCAAGAAAATATTCGACCATAATAGACTGAGCTGCGTCTGTTTTGCTGCGGTTGGGTACGGCAGTGCATACCAGAGCTTTTTTGTACATACATTACCCCAAGGGGGCGGGCTGCCCCCGGCAGCAGAAAGGGGAGTAGGGAATATGACCTTCCGTGAACTATGCGAAAAAGAGGTGGTACAGCTGCAGGATGGCGCCTGCCTGGGTCGTGTGGATGATTTGGTACTCGATGAGAACACAGCGCAGATCCAGAGCCTGCTTTTGCTGGGCAGGCCGCGGCTGTTCGGTCTGCTGGGGCGGGACGAGACTCTCACCATCCCCTGGTCAGAGATCGATAAGATCGGGTTGGATGCAATGCTGGTGCGTACCGCCATTACGCTGCCGGAAAAGCCGCGTCCCGGCCTGTGGGCGCGTCTGACCGGCCGCAGCGGGAGCTGATTGATCAAAAGAGAGAAAAACAGACGTTGTTTTTGTAAAATTAGGCGAAAGACCCTTGCAATGCGCCGCATTTTATGCTATCATTACAAGGCATTACACACGCATCACTATGCCCTTTTGTGCCCGGATATTGGGTGGAGGGCAGTCCCTGGCCGTCCGATGCGGTTATAAAGAGGCAGGTAAACACCTTTCTCTTATTAAGGGATCGCAGTGTGCGGAGGCAAAACAATATTTTGGAGGTATTTTTATCATGGCAGTCGTTTCTATGAAGCAGCTTCTCGAGGCAGGTGTGCACTTCGGTCACCAGACCCGCCGTTGGAACCCCAAGATGGCAAAGTTCATCTTCACCGAGCGCAACGGCATCTATATCATCGACCTGCAGAAGACCGTGAAGAAGCTGGACGAGGCTTACAACTACGTTAAGGAAGTGGCCGCAGAGGGCGGCGACGTCCTGTTCGTCGGCACCAAGAAGCAGGCTCAGGAGTCCATCCGTGACGAGGCTCTGCGCTGCGGCATGCACTATGTCAATGCTCGCTGGCTGGGTGGTATGCTGACCAACTTCCGCACCATCCGCAAGCGTATCGACCGTATGGAGCAGCTGGCTAAGATGCAGGAGAACGGCACCTTTGAGCTGCTGCCCAAGAAGGAAGTCGCTAAGCTTGAGCTGGAGATGGAGAAGCTGGACAAGTACCTGGGCGGCGTGAAGAACATGAAGACCCTGCCCAAGGCAATGTTCATCGTTGACCCCCACAAGGAGCGCATTGCTGTGGCTGAGGCCCGCAAGCTGCACATCCCCATCGTGGCTATCGTTGATACCAACTGCAACCCCGATGAGATCGACTACGTCATCCCCGGCAACGACGACGCTATCCGCGCTGTCAAGCTGATCGCTGGCGCTATGTCCAACGCTGTCCTGGAGGGCAAGCAGGGCAACCAGGAGGCTGCTCCCGCTGAGGAAGCTGCCAACGCTTGATTTCCCCAAAAGTAAATCGCAAACAGTGACTAACGTGTAAGGGAGAATTGAAAAATGGCTATTTCTGCAAAGGACGTTATGGAGCTGCGTAAGCAGACCGACTGCGGCATGATGGAGTGCAAGAAGGCTCTGACCGACGCCAATGGCGATTTCGAGAAGGCCGTCGAGCTGCTGCGTGAGCGTGGCCTGGCTACCGCCGCCAAGAAGGCTGGCCGTGTGGCTGCTGAGGGCATGGTCTACGCTGATTACTGCCCCGAGTGCAAGGTCGGCGCTGTGATCGAGGTCAACGCTGAGACCGACTTTGTTGCAAAGAACGAGAAGTTCGTTGCCTTTGTTAAGGAGGCCGCTAAGGTCGTCATTCAGCAGAACCCCGCTGACGTTGAGGCTCTGATGAACTGCAAGATGGGCAATGAGACTGTGGACGAGGCTCTGAAGCAGCTGATCCTGGTCATCAAGGAGAACATCAAGGTTCGCCGTTTTGTCCGTTACGAGGGCCCCTGCGCTGCTTACGTGCACGGCGGCGGCACCCACGGCGTTCTGGTTGCTTTCGAGACCTCTGATGAGGTTGCTGCAAAGCCCGAGTTCGTCACCTACGGCAAGGACATCGCTATGCAGGTCGCAGCTGCTAACCCCAGCTATGTGGACGAGGCTAGCGTGCCGGCTGAAGTCGTTGCCAAGGAGAAGGAGATCATGCTGGTCCAGATGGACAGCGATCCCAAGAACGCCAATAAGCCCGAGAACGTGAAGCAGAAGATGATCGAGGGCAAGATCAAGAAGTTCTTTAAGGAAGCTTGCCTGGTTGACCAGGAGTTCGTTAAGGACGGCGACCTGACCGTTGCTCAGTACACCGCCAAGGTTGCTAAGGAGCTGGGCGGCGATATCAAGATCGTCAAGTTCACTCGTTTCCAGAAGGGCGAGGGCCTGGAGAAGCGTTCTGACGACTTCGCAGCTGAAGTCGCCAGCATGATGAAGTAAGCATCTGCCTGACTTCTCAAAGCTGAACCATTGAAAGAGACGCGATCCCGTGTATGCGGGGTTGCGTCTCTTTTTTGTTATCGCGGTTTATTTCGTGCAGCAAAGAGGGGGAGAGAGGGCGGCACAGATATTCTTGTTAAAAGAGCTGTAAGGGGCTGTAGCAACAGAAAGATGGCTGTCAAAGGGAGCTGCGCCTTTCTTTTTCGGGGGGCAGCGTAGGAGAAATACACGGCAGAAAAGAACAAAGTAGGAAGAGAAAGTAAAGGACATATGGGCCAAAATGCAGCCAATATCCTTGGAATCAAAAGAGCTTGAGCAGATAGTGATACCGGTTTCATAAAGTGTGGCGGGTGGCAGTATACAATTTGTATACCCTGGGCTTTAGGCCAAGAATGTTGACTGAAAAACGTCGAGCTTTCGCTGTATTTTTATTCATGCAAATGAAAATGAACGAATTCACGCCTGTTTTTTGAGGGCGCTAGAACCTTGCTGTAAAAAAGCAGCTGCATCTTTTCATGCAGCCTTTGGTCCTCTTTTGCTCCTGCTCTCGATTAAACCGGAGTTTTATGGTACAATAGGGGTACACCCTAAGGGGGAACAATACATAAAAAGCCCTGTCTGATCAATGGGCAGTAGGAGAGTGGACCATTGGAACTGGAACAAGCTCAAAAGCGTGTAGAAGAACTGCGCGCCGTTATTGAAAAAAACAACCGGCTTTATTATGACCAGGATGCGCCGGAACTGGAAGATTATCAGTACGACGCTCTGACCCGGGAGCTGCGGGAGCTGGAAGCTGCATTCCCGCAGCTGGTCAGTGAGACATCTCCCACACAGCATGTGGGCGGTACTGCCAGCAGCCGCTTTGCCAAGGTGACCCATGCGGTCAAGATGGAAAGCCTGCTGGATGCGTTTTCTTACGAAGAACTGCGGGATTTTGACCGCCGGGTCCGGGATGCGGGCATCCAGCCAGAGTATGTGGTGGAGATCAAGATCGACGGGTTATCCTGCAGTCTGGAGTACGAAAACGGTACCTTGGTGCGTGCCTCGACCCGAGGGGATGGCCTGGTGGGCGAGGATGTTACCGCCAATGTAATGGCGATCCGCCGTGTACCTAAACAGCTGAAAGATGCTCCGGAATATCTGGAAGTCCGGGGCGAGGTTTATATGCCGCATCAAGCCTTCCAGAAGCTCTGCGCCGAGCAAGAGCTGCAGGGCGCGGCTCCTTTCAAAAATCCTCGCAATGCAGCGGCTGGTTCGCTGCGTCAAAAAGATGCCAAGGTCACGGCAGGGCGGGGATTGTCTATCTTTGTGTTCAATGTGCAGCAGATCCGCGGCAAGACATTGTCCAGCCATGCTGAAAGTCTGGATTACCTGAAGAGCTTGGGACTGCCGGTGTCTCCCCGGTACCATGTGGTGCGGGATATTGAGGATGCGATCCAGGAGATCGAACAGATCGGCCAGAACCGGGCAAAACTGGATTTTGATATGGATGGCGCCGTCATCAAGGTCAATGCATTCGATCAGCGCGGACTGTTGGGCTCTACCAATAAATTCCCCCGCTGGGCTATCGCTTTCAAATACCCGCCGGAGGTCAAAGAGACCACGCTGCGCAGTATCGAGGTGGCAGTAGGGCGCACCGGCGTACTGACCCCTACCGCCTGCTTTGATCCGGTTTTTCTTGCAGGTACTACGGTGGGCAGAGCGACCCTGCACAACGAGGACTTTATCCGTCAGCTGGGTCTGTGCATTGGGGACACCATCCAGGTGCGGAAAGCCGGCGATATTATTCCGGAGGTCATTGCGGTGACCGCCCATGCCCAGGATGCGCAGCCCTACCAGATGCCTGCGGTCTGTCCCTCTTGCGGAGCACCGGTGGTCCACCTGGAGGATGAGGCGGCTCTTCGCTGCGTCAATCCGGAGTGCCCGGCGCAGGCTTTGCGCAATATCATTCATTTTGCTTCTCGGGATGCGATGGATATTGATGGCCTTGGCACCGCCGTGGCGACACAGCTGGTCTCCAAAGGCATGGTCCATTCGGCAGCAGACCTCTATACCTTGACGCTGGAACAGCTGCTGACACTGGACAAATTCAAGGAGAAAAGCGCCACCAATCTTCTGCAGGCTATCCAGCACTCCAAACAGAATAACCTGGATAAGCTGCTGTTTGGTTTTGGTATCCGCAACATTGGCGATAAGGCGGCGGCTCTGTTGGCAGAGCATTTTGGTTCTATGCAGGCTATCCGGGAGGCTACCGCAGAGCAGATCGGAGAGATCGATGGCTTTGGCGGCGTCATGGCCCAAAGTGTGCTGGAGTTCTTTGCAAAGGAAGGCACGGCGGACCTTGTTCACCGCTTGGCAGATCGCGGCGTGAATATGCAGTGGAAGGGTGAGCCTAAGGGCGATAAGCTGGTGGGCAAGACCTTGGTGGTCACTGGTACGCTGGAGACGTTGTCCCGCAGTGAAGCGGAGGCATTGATCGTTAAAAATGGCGGCAAGGCCAGCGGCTCGGTCTCTAAAAAGACCAGCTATGTGGTGGCCGGTGCAGCTGCCGGGTCCAAACTGACCAAAGCCCAGGCTCTGGGCGTCCCAGTGCTTACAGAGCAGGAGTTTTTGGCTATGCTGGAATGACCGGCAAAGATAAGAGGCCATTGCGCCAGTTTCCCCGTCTGTTTGGGATAGGGGAACCGTTCGGGAAAGAACGGCAAGTTTGATGCAGCCCTTGCTGCCGAGCGAATGAAAGGGGTATGTTATGTTTGTTTTTGCTGCTGTGGTCTTGCTTTTGTGCGGGATATTGCTGCTGGGCAGTGGTTTTTGGATGCGTTCCAAGACAGGGCAAAGCTCTCAGCCCAGTAAGCTGCGTACTTGGCTGGCGGTAGGGATGATCCTGGCAGGGATCGTGATGGTAGGGCTTGTTCTTTCCGGTACGATCGTGCTGCCGCTGAAATAAAACGGTCTTTCCATCAAAAGGAGCTGCATAATGAGCCAAAAGGAGAGAAACATGGCGGGTTATATCTGTGCGCTTTTGATCAGTCTGGCTGCTATGGCAGCGGGCGTATTCTGTGTGTTCTATCCGCTCTACCATAAGTGGGTATGTACGCAGCCTGCCACTGCTGCGGTAGTTGATTTCTATGTTGAGCGGAAAGATCATCGCCAACATAGCTATCCGATATTCCAGTACAAAGCGGAGGGGAAAACCGTACGGATCCGCCATAATGTCAGTCCCACGCCCTATAAGATCGGGGATCAGGTGGAGATCTTGTACAACCCGGTGGACCCGGAGCAGTATTATATCCCTCATTCCTCCGGAGGAAATTGGGTCTTTGTTCTGGGCGGCGTGTTTTTCTTCTGCATGGGGGCGTTTTTTGCAGTGCAGGTCCTACAAGCTTGGCTGCTTCCGCTTCTGGTGGGGAAATGATCGGATATCCATTTTTCTTCATCGGTTCTACAAAAGAATAGCAATGTTTTTGCCGTCGGCAGAGCCTTATCCCAGGGCTTGTCGGCGGCTTTTTGTTTCTGGTTCTAATCGGGAAGATTGCGCCATACAATGCCAGTAACAAGCGCCGAAAGGGGGAGCATTGGTTGGACGAGTATTATCAGGCAGTGGGGGCGCTGCCTGCATGGCTGGCGCAGCCGCTGATGCAGCTGCCACCGCCGGTGGCTGCCAGGGTGCATGAGCTGCGGCTGCGGGTGGGCTGCGAGATCGGTTTTACGGTGGATGGCACACAGATACCGGCGTTTCAACTGGAAATGTGCCCTCCTGGTGTGCGGGAGCTGCGGCTGAGTCAAAGTCAGATGGAGCAGATCCTCTACACACTGTGCGGCGGAGCTGTCCATGCGCATCAAACGGAACTGGCGGCAGGATATATAACCATTCCCGGCGGCTGCCGTGTGGGGGTGGGCGGGCAATATCTGCTGCACCCACAGCAAGGGGTCATCCTGCAATCTTTGCGCTCAATGAACCTGCGCATTGCCCGAGAAAAAAATATGCCCCTGACGCTGGCACTGACCCAGGCTCTGAAAGGGCATTTTGTGGGGTTTTTGCTGGTTGGTGAGCCGGATAGCGGCAAGACCACGCTGCTGCGTCATCTGGCGCGCCATTTGGCCCGCAGCCGGGGTTCTGTGACGGTCATTGATGAGCGGCGGGAGCTTTTTCCGCAAAAAGGCGGTGCAGGCGAGATGCTGGATGTGTTGTCCGGGCTGCCAAAAGGCTTGGCGGTGGAGATGGCGCTGCGCACCTTATCTCCCCGTGTGATCCTGCTGGACGAGCTGGGGGGTATGGAGGAGGTGGCAGCTTTGGAACAAGGTTTTTTCAGCGGGGTGGATTTTGTGGCCAGCCTGCATGCATCGAGTCTGGAGGAAGCGATGCGCCGTCCGCAGGTACAGGCTTTAGTGGAACAGGGGATGCTGCGGGGCATGGCTCAGCTGGCCGGGGCCAGGAACCCCGGCCAGATCCAGGAAGTACGGCTGCTGTGATGGGGTTGCGGATGGCAGGTGCGCTGCTGCTGGTGATTTGCGGATGGTTGGCTGGGGATGCCGTGCAGACGGGATGCCGTGCGCATGTGCAGGCATTGCGCTGGGCGATATGGCTGGTGCAGCGCCTGCGGCAGGAGATCGCATACCGGCAAGCGGATCGGGAACTTTTGTATCGGCTGCTCTGTCAGGAGGACCCAGCTCTGTCCGGTCAAGGAGGTCTGTCGCAGCTCCCTTTGCCTAGTTCCCTGACGGGAGAGGAACAGACGCTTTTGCGAGAATGTCTATCCGGGATCGGTCATGCGGCTGCGCAGCAGGAGTGTGAACGGCTGGACTATTACCAGCTTCGCTTTGAAAAGATCCTTGTGGAAGCGGAACAGAAGGAACAGGCGCGCGCTGCACTGACCCACCGTCTGGGAGCCGCTGCCGGAGCGGTGTTGGCTCTGTGGATCGTATGAGCAGGGGGCGGTGTTTCGTTTTGAATGGCTGAAAGGCAAATCATGGAAAACAAAGGAGATGGCTTCCCATGGAGATCGATCTGGTATTCAAAATTGCGGCGATCGGGATCATTGTGGCCGTGCTCAATCAGCTTTTGATCCGTTCCGGGCGGGAGGATCAGGCCATGATGACCACTTTGGCAGGGCTGGTGGTAGTGCTTTCTATGTTGGTGCAGCAGATCAGTGCGCTGTTTGTTACTATCCAGTCCTTGTTTGATCTGTGACCGGGCTGGGGGCGGTGCTGGCTGCCGCGGTAGTGGCAGGGGTGCTGTATGCAGTGCTGCTGAAGACCTCGCCAGGGTATGCACTTTTAGTATCGCTGGCTGCCGCAATGGCTGTGATCTTCCGTGGTTTGTCCGTTTTTGAGCAGACTCTGCGGGGGATCGCAGACCTGGGGCGGCAGGCAGATGGACAGGCTTTTGCTTGTTTGGTGCGGTGCGCAGGTGTGCTGCTGCTGACCGATTATGCGCGTACACTCTGTGAGGAAGCAGGTGCAGACTCTCTGGCTTGGTGCGCCGCTTTTGCTGGACGATGTTTGGCGCTTTCGGCTGCCTGGCCGCTGCTGAATGAGATCTGTCAAATGATATGGGAGCTGACAAGATGATGCGATCCACCTGCAAGCTGCTGGCGGCAGGGTCTTGCTTCTGGACAAGCCTTGCCTGGGCTGCACCAAAAGCGCTGGCCAGCAGTGTTGAGCTGCCGGGCAGGGAGACCTGGCAGCCGTACTTAGACCAAAGTCCCCTTTCGCCGGAACAGTTTGTGCAGGACCCTTGGTCTGCTGTGGTTGGTTTTCTTCCCCAAGGGATCAGCGGGCTTTTACACACAGCAGCGCAGAGTTATGCGGAGCTGATCCTGTTTTTGCTGCTGGCTGCATTGGTGGCGTTTCTTGCTCCTGAGATCGCAGGGCGGGAACTTCTGGATCTGATCACAGTGGGAGTATGCAGTGTGCTGGTTTGGCCCCAGATGATGGAATTGGCCGAGCTGGTCTGTCAGCGTATGGAAAGTTGGCAGCTCTATCTGTCCGGATTTTTGCCTGTGTATGCCGGTGTGCTGGTGATGGGGGGCGAGAATGCTGCCGGTTATACAGCCAGCGGACTGCTGCTCACAGCATTGTGTATGCTGGGACAAGCCATCGGCGCAGGGCTCCCTGCACTTTTGCAGTGTTATCTGGCCCTTAGCGCAGCCTGCTGCATCAGCACCGGCAGGGGTCTGGGAAAAGCTTGCCAGGGGATGGGGCATCTGCTGTGCCGCCTTTTGGGCTGGGCAGGGCGGCTATTTGGTCTGCTTTTGGGGGTGCAGCGGGTCTGTACTGTACAGCTGGACCGCTCAGCGCTCAAACTGGGGCAGCTTGTTGCCGGGAGCATCCCGGTGGTCGGGCAGAGCTTGAGCGATGCGGCAGAGACCGTTCTGTCCGGGCTGAAGATGCTGAAAAGCGGCCTGGGGTTGGCAGCACTGGCGGTATTGGGAGCGGAGTTTATACCATTGTATCTTCTGCTTTTGCTGCACATCGGCCTGCTTTCCGGCTGCCGTCTGCTCTGTACCACAGTACAGATCTCCCGTTGTGCGGATCTGTTTGCCTGTCTGGTCCAAGGGGTCCGCTGCATGGCCGCTGTTACAGCGCTGTTTTTTGGAATCGCTGCTTTTGGCACAGCGCTGATGTTTGTAGTAGGAGGTGGATGAGATGCAGGGACTGAAGCATACGGTAGCGGTATTCTGCATCGGATGTATTGCGTCAGAGCTTTTGGCGCAGCTGGTGGGGGAAGAATGGCCCCGCCGATGCATAAAAAGCCTGGCAGGGTTATATATTTTAGTGGCCCTTGCCCGCGGGATATCCATTGTCCCGGACAACTGGAGCACACAGTCTGTGATGCAGTTTCAGCCAGCAGAGCTGGGCAGCGGAGAGCAGGCGGTATTGCAGCTCGCCCAGCAGCAGCTGGAACAAAGGTTGGCGAAGGACTGTGCCCGGCAGACAGGGGTACAGCTGCAGCTGCATATCACCCTGGAGCGGTCTGGACAGGGAATGGAACTCAAACAACTCTGTGCTATTCCGGCGGCGGAGTTTTCTGAGGGGGAGAAAAAACAGGCAGAAGATTTTTTTCAAACAGCACTGGGTGTTTTGCCTGTGTGGGTGGAGGATGACAGCCGATGAGAGAGCAGATGTCTGCATGGGCAAAGCGTCTTTCCACTGCCCGGGGGCGCTCTGCGCTGGCAGCCGCTGTAGGAATAACAGCAATGCTGCTGATCCTCCTGTCAGAGCTGTGGCCGGGCTCCGGGGCGAAAAATCCAGCTGCGGAGGCTGGGCCGGACACAGCTGCGTATCAGGCACAGCTGGAACAGCGCCTGGCCAAATTGATCGCCCAGGTAGAAGGGGCAGGAAAAACCACCGTGATGATCACGCTGGAAACAGGGGAGGAGCGGATCTATGCCTTGGATACACAGTCGGGACAGACCCAGTCGCAGCAGACCCATGTGCTGTTGAAGGATGGCACAGCGTTGGAACAGACAGTCTGCCTGCCCAGGATCTGCGGCGTAGCCGTAGTATGTGAAGGAGGCGGAGATGTCCGGGTCGCAGCGCGGATCACCGAAATGGTCAGCGCGCTGATGGATCTGCCCACAAATCGTATCTGTGTAGAACAGCGTACCCAATGACAGCATAAAAATAAGGAGGCAATACCAGGATGAGAGCGATTTCCAAAAACACCCGCCGCGCTACGGCGGTCACATTGGCGGCAGCTATGGCGGTGGCTGTGTATCTGAACTGGCAGTATGCACGGGATGGACTGGACCTTGGGGGCGAAGCGCTGACCGTTGCAGCCACGATGTCAGAGTCTGAACCCGTTCTTTCTGGGGCGATAACCGATGAGCTGATGACCGAGGCAGAGGCAGTGTCCAGCACTGCCAAAAACTATGGGGAAGCACAGCTTGTCAGCGTGGCCAGTGATACAGGAGCGAAATTTTTTGAGCAGGCGCGGCTTAAACGGGAAAAATCGCATGACGAGGCGATGGATATCATCCAGAAAAGTCTGCGTTCTGCGGCGCTTACAGAGGAGGATAAAAAGGCGTATGCAGCGCAGATGAAGCAGAATCTGGAGGACCTGAATGCGGAAAATGAGATCGAGACTTTGGTGCGAGCCAAAGGCTTTGCAGACTGTCTGTGCTTTTTGCAGCCGGGACGGGCGGATCTGACGGTTATGACTTCCGGAGACGGACTGACGGCTGCACAGGTGGCCCAGATCCGGGATATCGTTTTGAGCAAGACGCAGCTCTCTGCGCAAAATATAACCGTGGTGGAAGTGAAGTAAATCTTATAAGGTGTTGTGAAAATGCAAAAGAAATGGTATAATAACCGCAGGGAGCGGCCGCCGGATCGGGGCAGGCAAACCTGTCCCGCCGGGGCTGCCGAGGAAAATGCAGCGGGCACAGCGCCCGTTTTGGATGGAGGACCGTAGAATGGATTTGCAGAATATGGATCTCAAGGGCGGCAGCCTGCAGATTTCGACCGAAGTGATCGGCAAGATCGCACGTTGTGCGGCACTGGAGATCGAAGGTGTAGCCGAGGTCTCCTGCGGGCGGCAGAACAAAAAGGTCAAGGATCTTTTGGAGATCGCTAGCCTCCAGTCCCCGGTGACGGTGACCATGCGGGAGGGTACAGCGGAGATCACGCTGAACCTGCTGGTCAACTTTGGCGTGCGCATCCCCTCTGTGGCGGAAAAGGTACAGGAGAATGTAAAGTCTGCTGTGCAGAGCATGACCAATGTGACGGTCAGCCGTGTGGATCTGGTCATTGCGGGTCTGTCCGCTCCTCAGGAAGAGCCCGCAGCAGAGTAATGCCCCGTCTTTGACACCCCAAAAGCAAAAGTAAAAAAATCCGATAAGAAAAAAAGCACTTCTCCCCGTCAGGGCCTTTTTGCCCTGGCGGGGGGAACCGTGCTGTGAAAGGGATACCCATGGAACAGATTTTGCCCCGCAGACAAGCCCGCGAGAACGCCTTTTTGCTGGCCTTCTCTCAGACATTTGGTGATGTGCCCCTGGCAGAGGCCCTGGAAACACAGGGTGAGGGCGGCGATGAACATCCGGTGGATGGCTTTGGCCGTCACCTCCTGAATACCTATGCAGAGCACTCTGCAGAGGTGGATGATTTGATCCGCAGCCATCTGCGCAGCTGGACGATGGAGCGTCTCCCCCGGGTCAGCATCACTGTGCTGCGCCTGGCGTTGGCAGAGATGCTGTATGGCGGCGAGAACACCCCCGGCGTTGCGATCAACGAGGCGGTGGAGCTGGCTAAGAAATATGGCTCGGATGAAGATTATCAGTTCATCAACGGCCTGCTGGGTGCCGTGGCCCGGGAGCAGGGGCTGGATGCCGCACAGCCGCAGGAGCCGGACGCACTGTGAGCCGCTATACGCTGGGCATTGATACCAGTAACTATGCAACCTCTCTGGCGGTTTTTGATACGGCCGGAGAGGTTGTTTGTGCCAAAAAGCGTTTTTTGCCCGTAAAGCAGGGTCAGTTGGGACTGCGTCAGAGCGATGCGCTGTTCCATCACACGGTCGCCCTGCCGGAAATGCTGGCACAGCTGAATACAGAGTTTGATCTGACGCAGATCCAGGCGGTAGGCGTGTCCCAACGTCCCCGGCCGGTAGAGGGCAGTTATATGCCTTGTTTTTTGGCCGGAGTCAATGCCGCCCAAGCGTTTGCTTTGGCGAAAGGGATCCCGCTGGTCTATACTACGCATCAGCAAGGACATGCGGCGGCTGCACTGTTTGCAGCAAAAGGCGCAGAGCTGTTTCATCAAAAGGTACTTTTGTTCCACATTTCTGGCGGAACAACGGATCTTTTGCTCTGCGATCAGGTGAAAAATATTCAAATGTTAGGCACCAGCACGGATCTGTATGCAGGTCAGGCTGTGGACAGAGTGGGCGTCAAATTGGGATTTGACTTCCCGGCGGGAGCCATGGTATCTGAGATGGCGGCGCAATGTGATGAAACCATCAAACCGAGATCCAGTGTCAAGGAGATGCAATGCAGCCTTTCTGGGCTGGAAAATCAGTGCAATGCTTTGCTGGCATCGGGTCAAAGTCCTGCTTATGTTTGCAAGTACTGCCTGCTTTGTGTGGCGGATACGGTGGTCAAAATGACCCGCGCAGCGCAGCGGCAGTATCCTGCGCTGCCGGTGGTATGCGCCGGAGGGGTGATGAGCAGCGATGTGATCCGCTCCTGGGTGCAGCAGCGGCTGCCGGAGGTGTATTTTGTGCCCGGCCAATACTCCAGCGACAACGCCATTGGTGTGGCGATCCTGGCAGCGCGGGAGGCGGGTTTATGGCAGATGTGATCACCGTATCCCAGCTGAATCGCTATGTCAAAAGTATGCTGGATCGAGAGGATGCACTGTTTGATCTGGCTCTGCAGGGGGAGATCTACAATTTCGTCCGTAATTCCCGCAGCGGGCACTGCTATTTCTCGCTGCGGGATGCAGAGTGCAGCGTCAAGGCGGTCATGTTTCGCTCGGAGGCCTCTCGGCTGGCGTTTCGCCCAGAAGAAGGGATGCGGGTGGTAGTGCGCTGCCGCGCAACGCTTTATGAGCGGGACGGCGCATTTCAGGTTTATGTCAATGCGATGTTCCCGGATGGCATCGGTGCCGCCCAGTTGGCATTGGAACAGCTGAAGCGGAAACTGGAGCAGGAAGGACTGTTCGATCTGGACCGCAAAAAGCCTCTGCCAGCCTATCCGCGCTGCATAGGGCTCGTTACCAGCAAAACCGGTGCAGCATTGCAGGATATCCGTAACGTTGTCTCTCGTCGCTGGCCTGCAGCCAAGCTGCTGCTTTGTCCGGTCAGTGTTCAGGGGTTTGAAGCAGCGCAACAGGTTGCACAAGCTATACAAACACTTGACCAAAGTGGACGAGCGGATGTGATCATTGTAGCACGGGGCGGCGGCAGCCGGGAAGACCTGTGGGTATTCAACGCAGAATGTATCGCCCGGGCGGCATTTCAGTGCCATACACCGCTGATCAGTGCGATTGGTCATGAGATCGATGTGACGATCCTGGATTTTGTGGCGGACTGCCGTGCGCCTACCCCTTCTGCGGCAGCAGAGTTGGCGGTGCCAGACCGTGTGCAGCTGTCTCTGCGTTTGCAGGGATATGCGCAGACACTACGCCAGCAGATGGAAGCATGCAAAGCGGACTGTGCTGACCGATTGGAAGACGCAGCTGAAATGCTTGCAGCGTATGGTCCAGGCCAGCGGCTGGCGCAAAGCAAAGAAAAATTGCAGGAGATCTCAAAGGCTGTGGCGGCCGCTGCCTGCCAGCATCTGGAAAAAAGCCAGGCATCTTTGGGACATGCTGCCGCCTTGGCAGGGTCCTTGGACCCTTATCAGGTACTGGCGCGCGGTTATGCGATGGTCGAGCGTCCCGCAGGAAAGATCTGTGCGGTGTCGCAGCTTGCACCAGGAGATGCGATCCTGCTGCGGGGAGCAGGGCATACGGCCCGCTGTACCGTAACAGCAGTGGAGGAACAAGATGAGAGCACCCAAAAGTTTTGAGGAAGGGCTGACCCGGCTGGAAACGCTTCTGGCGCAGATGCAGAGCCAGGAGACCACGCTGGCAGAGTCGGTAAAAATGTATGCAGAAGCTGCCGCTTTGATCGATTACTGCCACTCTGCATTGGATAAGGCATCCTTGCAGATGGAAGAGATCGAGCGGAAGATCATAGGCGGGGAGAATGCCCCACAGGAGGAGCAGAATGGAGAACTATGAGATCCGTTATCAGGCATACCTGGATCGGGTGAATGCCGCACTGGAAAAAGCCTGTGGGCAGTTTCTGCCTCAGGAATCCCAAGTTTGCCAAGCCGCCCAGTACAGCTTGTTGGGCGGCGGCAAACGCATCCGCGGGGTACTGACCCTGAGTGTCTGCGATATGCTGGGTGGGCCGACAGCAGCTGCCGAAAGTTTTGCTGCGGCTGTTGAGATGCTGCACTGCTATTCGTTGATCCATGACGATCTTCCCTGCATGGATGACGATGATCTTCGCCGTGGCCGCCCTGCCTGCCACAAAGCATTTGGGGAGTCTACAGCCCTTCTTGCGGGCGATCTTTTGCTGACCGAAGCATTTGAGGCAGTAGCCAATGCAGAGGCTTCGCCGGAGTCGGTGGTTCGGGCCGCCCGGGCATTGAGTTCCGGAGCGGGAAGCCGGGGCATGGTCTATGGTCAGGAGCTGGATCTGAAATATGAGACCCAGGCCGCCACGGAAGAACAGCTGCGCCAGATCCACCGGGGAAAGACCGGAGCGTTGATCAATGCAGCGGTTCAGATGGGTGCGGCAGCTGCCGGAGCGGATGCAGATATCTGCCAGGTGCTGGAACAGTATGCCTACGGGATCGGTCTGGTGTTCCAGATCGTGGATGATGTGTTGGATGTGACCAGCAGCGCAGAGCAGTTGGGCAAACCTATTGGCAGCGATGGTGGCAAGGGCAAGACGACATTTGCCGTTTTGTATGGGCCGGAACAGGCAATGGAACTGGCGCACAGCATTAACCAGGAAACTTGCGATGCACTGATAAAAGCATTGGGACCCAAAGCGGAGTTTTTGGCGGAGCTGGCAGACCGGCTTTTAGTGCGCAAAAATTGACCGGTAAATAAAACCTGAGAAATTAAAAGATAAAGGTGGTTTGAATATGCAACTGATCCAACAGATCCTTTCCATCAACGAGATCCTGACCGTATCCCTGCTGGGCTGGTTCACGGCTCAGGTGCTCAAAACGATCGTCAATTTCATCCTGTTGGGTAAATTCCAGCTGGAGCGGATGTGGGGAGACGGCGGTATGCCCAGTGCCCACAGCGCCACGGTCTGTGCGATGGTCATTGCTACGGGACGCAGCGTTGGCGTGCAGTCTGCCATTTTTGCGGTGGCCTGCGTTGTGGCGATCATTACGATGCACGATGCAATGGGGGTGCGTCATGAGACTGGCGAGCAGGCCAAGGTGCTGAATAAGCTGATCAGCGAGTGGATCGATATCAGCGAGAAAAATGCCCCCTTTTTGCAGAATATGCACCTGAAGGAGATGGTGGGACACACCCCCCTGCAGGTGATCGCTGGTGTGATGGTCGGAGTGGCCGTGGGTTTCTTGTACCCCATGCACCTGTAACGGGAAATGGATAAAGGATGTGGAGTAAATGAGTGAGCTGTTGCTGGACCGGATCCATCAGCCAAATGACGTAAAACAGTTGTCTGCCCAAGAAATAGAGCAGCTGTGCGGCGAGATCCGCCAGTTTTTGCTAGATCATATTGCAAAGACTGGCGGCCATCTGGCATCCAATCTGGGCGTAGTAGAACTAACGGTAGCGCTGCACCGTGTTCTCCAGACACCCCAGGATCTGATCGTTTTTGATGTCGGACATCAGTGTTATACCCACAAGATCCTTACCGGGAGACAGGCTGGCTTTGATAAGCTGCGCCAGCTGGATGGACTCTCGGGATTCCCCAATCCGCAGGAGAGTGAGCATGATGCCTTTTTGGCAGGCCATGGCAACACCGCTCTTTCCGCTGCGATCGGCATGGCTTGGGCCAAGAAACTGCGGGGAGAACCGGGGATCGTCACGGCAGTGATTGGAGATGGAGCCTTCACTGGCGGTATGGTCTATGAGGGGATGAACAACATCGGCAAATTGGATAATCTGCTGGTGATCCTGAACGACAACAAAATGTCCATCTCCAAAAATGTGGGTGCGTTGGCTGGTTATCTGACGCATCTGCGCACCACTACGGCTTATTTTGAGACAAAGGATAACGTGCATAGTTTTCTGGACCGGCTGCCGTTGGTGGGAGCACCGCTGACAAAGGGGATCCGCTACTGTGTAATGATGCTGCGCCGGGCGATGTATCATTCCACGATGTTTGAGGATATGGGATTCCACTATGTTGGTCCTGTGGACGGACATGATGAAGCGGAATTGGAGCGCACGATCCGCAGCATCAGTCAGCGGCCCGGGCCGCATTTTCTGCATATCGTCACGGTCAAAGGCAAAGGATATGCCCCGGCGGAGTCCAATCCGGGCAATTACCACGGCGTATCTTCGTTTGACCCGGTAGAAATGGAATTGCCGGACCCGGAAATCGCCCCCAAAGAATCGTTTTCTACGGTGTTTGGTCGGGCCCTTTCGGACGAAGCCCAGAAGGATCCGAAGATCTGTGCCATCACCGCTGCAATGAAGTATGGTACGGGGTTACAGATCATTGCCCATAGTGCACCGGATCGCTTTTTCGATGTGGGCATGGCGGAACAGCACGCTGTTACCTTTGCAGCGGGTCTGGCCAGCCAGGGTATGAAGCCGGTGGTAGCCATTTACTCCACCTTTTTGCAGAGATCCTATGATCAGATCATCCACGATGTAAACTTGATGAATCTGGGTGTGCTGTTTGCGATCGATCGGGCCGGACTGGTGCCGGGAGATGGTGAGACCCATCAGGGGATCTATGACCCGGGGTTCCTGAGCCAGATCGGTGTGCCGACCTACTCGCCCTCTAACTATGAGGAGCTGCGTTATTGGCTGCACCGTCTGCTCAGCCCTGCATCGGCTGGTCCGCGGGCGCTGCGTTATCCCCGCGGCGGACAAAGCGCCCGTTTGGCGCATTTTGGCTGCACGGGTCAGCCCTATGATTGCCTGCGGAAGGAAGCAGGAGCAAAGGCGGCCCTTGTCAGCTATGCGGACGAGGTAGAGGATACGCTGGAAGCCGCTGATCAGCTGGCTCAGCAAGGGATCCCGTGTGACGTATACAAATTGGTGCAGATCTGGCCGCTGCCTCAGGAATTGGTCGCAGATTTGGAGTCATATTCTCTGATCCTGATGGCCGAAGAATGTGTTGTCCGGGGCGGCATTGGCGAACACCTGGAAGCTGCCATGCGTCAGGCCGGATGGCAGGGCAAATACCTGCACCGTGGTGTAACGCAGCCCCAGCTTCCCCACGCTACTGTACCCCAGATCAAACAGGTGCTGGGCTTGGATGGGCAGAGCCTGGCCAAAGATATCCAGCAAGCAGTATAAAAGGAGGACGACCCATCGTGAAAATTCGTCTGGACCAATACCTGGTGCAGCACGGCTTGATCCAAAGCCGGGAGCGCGCCAAAGCAATGATCATGTCCGGCGTTGTGTTTGTAAATGAGCAAAAGGTGGACAAAGCCGGTGAGATGATCCAGGAGGATGCAAAAGTAGAGGTGAGAGGCCATGATATCGGCTATGTCAGCCGGGGCGGTCTCAAACTGGAAAAAGCCATGCAGGTATTTCCTATGAGCCCCAACGGTAAGGTATGCATGGATATTGGTGCCTCCACGGGTGGCTTTACCGACTGCATGCTGCAAAATGGGGCGTGCAAAGTCTATGCAGTGGATGTGGGCTATGGTCAGCTGGCATGGAAGCTGCGCACCGATGAGCGGGTGGTCAACATGGAGCGGACCAATATCCGCCATGTTACGCCGGAGATGCTGGCAGAGCATATCGAGTTTTTCAGCGTGGATGTGTCGTTTATATCGCTGCATCATATTTTCCCGGTCGCACAGGCTGTGACCACAGCAGATGCTGTAGGTGTCTGTTTGGTCAAGCCGCAATTTGAGGCTGGACGGGAAAAAGTGGGCAAAAACGGTGTTGTACGAGACCCCGCGACCCATCAGGAAGTGCTTTGCCGGGCAATGGAGTATGCCGTTGCAAATGGATTTTCCGTTCGTGGGTTGGATTTCAGCCCCGTAAAGGGACCGGAGGGCAATATTGAATACCTGATGTTTGTGCAGAAATGTGATCAACCGGTTCTGTTGGAACAGACGGAAGCACAGCGAGTGGTGCAGGCCAGCCATACCTCGCTGGACCGCTGATTTCTGCCAGGATGAAAAGGGGGCACGCCACAGATGAACGTTTACATTGCACCAAATCCCGGCAAGGCGTCGGCAAATGAGGTGGCGCTGCGGGCTGCCCAGATCCTATTAAACCACGGCGCTGCGGTGTTTATGCAGCAATCCATGCAGGCAGACTGCGGGATGATGGGGGTAGAGTACCTGCCGCAGGAACAGTGCCTTCAACAGGCAGATGTGATCCTTACCATTGGCGGCGACGGTACGATCTTGCACGAAGCTAATCTTTCGCTGACCTACCGTAAACCGATCCTGGGCATCAACTTGGGACGGTGCGGTTTTTTGGCGACCTGTGAGGTGGATCAGCTGGAAACAAAACTTCCGGCTGTGGCGAAAGGTCAGTTCAAGCTGGATACGCGTATGCTGCTGTATACTCGTGTGCTGGGGGATGAAAATTGGGACGGTCATGCGCTGAATGACGTAGTGGTGACAAAAGGCCGCTTACAGCAGGCGCTGGATTTCCGTATCTACTGTGACGATATCCCTGTGGAGCATTTCCGGGGGGATGGCGTGATCGTAGCCACTCCTACTGGCTCTACTGCATATTCGATGGCAGCCGGCGGGCCGATCCTGGATTCCCAGACCAAGGGAATTGTGGTGACCCCTATCTGCCCCCACAGCCTGGCCAGTCCCGCCATGGTGTTTGCCCAGGAGCGGCGGATCAAGATCTGTGTAGGGCAGCTGGTGGAGGACAACGAGGTTTTTGTCAGTTGTGATGGAGGTACAGGTTATCCGCTGAAAGCGGGAGCCACGGTGGAGGTCTGTCTGTCGGATCAAACCGTTCCGCTGGTCACATTTGGCCGGGCCGATCAGTTCCAGGCCATTGATCAAAAGCTTCGCCGCCGATAAGGACATACCAGAGGGGAGAGACCTTTATGTCTGAAATGAAAACCAAAACTGAGCGTTTGCAGGCCATCTTGCGCCTGATCCAAGAATACCCCATCAGCCGCCAGGAGACCCTGTTGGAGCATCTGCGTCAGGAGGGGTTTGCTGTAACGCAGGCAACGATCTCTCGGGATATCCGAGAGTTGTGCTTGGTCAAGGCAGCAACCGCCGAGGGATACCGCTACGTATCCAGCCGGACAGAGGGATATAATCCCAAGGTACAGGGACGGTTTGAGACCATCTTCCATGAAGCGGTGCAGGGCGTGGACTACGCTGGCCATGTGGTGCTCGTTAAGTGCTACTCCGGTATGGCCAATGCAGCCTGCGAGGTGTTTGATGCACTGCAATGGAAAAACGTAGTGGGAACCTTGTCGGGCGATGACACGTTTCTCATCGTAGCGCGCTCGGAACGGGATGCAAAGACCATCTGCACCGAACTGACCCATCATGTCGGGCAGAAATAGTAGGAGAGATAGAATGCTGAGCAGTCTCCAAATTGAAAATGTAGCGGTGATCCAAAAAGCAGAGGTCCATTTTGAAAAAGGACTCAATGTGCTGACCGGTGAAACTGGTGCAGGTAAATCTATACTCATTGATTCCATCCATGCGATCCTGGGCAACCGGGTCTCTCGGGATCTCGTGCGCACTGGTGCGCCTAAGGCGGTGATCCGTGCTGCATTTGAACAGGTACCAGTTTCCGTGCAGGACAAGCTGGAACAGGCTGGGTATGAGCGGACCGAAGCTTTGCTGTTGAGTCGGGAGATCACTGCTGAGGGAAAAAGCAGCTGCCGCATCAACGGGATGCCCGCTACCGCTGCTGTGCTGCGGGAGCTATGCGGCGGCCTGATCAATCTGAATGGTCAGCATGATTCGGTAGGGCTGCTGAATCCGGCTAATCATGAGGGTATCCTGGATGATTACGCTCAGAATGAGACGATCTATCAGGAATATTACAGCGTATACCGGGCTCTTGTCAAAGTAAAGCGGGAGCTGGATGCGATGATCACAGACGAGAGCGAGAAGCAGCGCCGGATCGACCTTTTGAGCTACCAAGTACAGGAGATCGAGGATGCCGCCCTCTCCCCCGGAGAGGAACAAGTCTTGGAGAGCCGCCGCAAAGTGCTGGCGAATGCATCCACCATCCGGGACAGAGTGGCACAGTGCTATGCATTGCTTTCCGGTGGAGACGATGTCCCCGGGGCAGTGGATCTGTTGGGCGAGGCGTCCAACGCAGTGGATGCCGCTGCCCAACTGGATGGAGAACTCTCTGCAGGGGCAGGACAGCTGTTGGACCTGTATTATACTGCCAAGGATCTGGCGGCAGAGCTGGTGTCCCGGCTGGACCGGTATGACACCAATGACGCGGAGCTGGATGAACTGGAGCAGCGGATCGACCTGATCTATAAACTCAAACGCAAATACGGCGATACTGTGGAAGATGTGCTGTCCTTTGGGCAAAAAGCCCGGGAGGAGTTGGAGCGCATCCAGTTCTCAGAGCAGAGGGCGGGGGAATTGCAGGCAGAAAAGCACCGCTTGTACACGCTGGCCCGTGAAAAAGCAGAACTGCTGACCCAGACTCGCTTGAAAGCCTTTGAGGAGCTGAACAAGAATATTTCCGCCACATTGGATTTTTTGAATATGCCCGGTGTGCGCATGACGCTGCGCCACGCCCGGGGGCCTTTAGCCAGCCACGGCCAGGATAGTTTGGAGTTTTATATTTCAACAAACCCTGGCGAAGCTCCAAAACCGCTGGCCAAGATCGCATCGGGCGGTGAGCTGAGCCGTATTACCCTGGCGATCAAAAATGCAATGGCAGATAAGGACGCTGTGCCTACCGTGATCTATGATGAGATCGACAGCGGTGTGTCTGGCAAGGCTGCCGGACGCATTGGCGAAGTGCTGCGCAGCAGTGCAAAAGGGCATCAGATCCTTTGTGTGACCCACACGGCCCAGATCGCCGCCTTGGCGGACTGCCATCTGCTGATCCAAAAGAATGTCCAGAACGACCGTACCTATACCGAGGTCTATCCCTTGGACACGGACGGACGAGTGGAGGCACTGGCTCGCCTGATCTCCGGCGATAAGATCACGGAGCTGTCTCGGGCAAACGCCCGGGAGATGCTGGGCTTAGCGGGGCAGTAAGAGGAATAGGCGATGATCTATTTTACAGCGGATACGCATTTTTTCTGGTCAGAAAAGAGAGGGATACGCCCGGGAACGCTGATGGTAGGGGAAAGAACCTTTGCCTCAGTTGAGGAAAAAACCGAGTATCTGGTCTCTCGGTGGAACAGCACTGTAGGGGTGGAGGATGAGGTCTACATTCTGGGGGATTTCTCGGATGGAACCCCCGCCGATACAGCAGCACTGCTTCAGAGACTGCACGGGAAAAAGTATCTTATTATCGGCAATAACGACCATTATCTGGAAGATCCTTCTTTTCCACAGGAACTGTTTTGTTGGACGAAAACGTATTACGAGCTGCTAACGAGAGGAACGAAGTTTGTACTGTTCCATTTTCCCATCGAGGTATGGAGCGGGTATCTGTATGATCGAGTTCATCTCCATGGGCATATTCATCGCCTGCAGCCGGTTGTGGAACCCATCCGCCGGTATGATGTAGGGGTGGATGCCAATGATGGAACGCCTGTCTCGCTGGAAACTGTGTGGAATCGGATCGAGCCGCTGCATAATGCTAACCGGGTCATGCAAAACGGCCAAAGCTAAAGCAGAAAGAAGTCGGGATATGGTTTCCGAAAAAACGCTCCCGAAAGATCCATTCCATACCGCTTGACAAACCTGGTGCGGCGGGATATAATGATGAGGTGCAGCAGAGCTGCATAAACACTGAAAGGCAACGATGGGAATAAGTACCCTGATGTGTCCACGCACAGAGAGGCTCCGGCTGGTGAAAGGAGCTGCGGGACCGCTGGGGAAATACCTCCCGGAGCCGCAGGCTGAACCAGCGCACAGAAAATGGGCGCTTAGTAGGCTGTGCCGCGTGCGAGCGTTACAAACGCAAGGGTGTCGCCCACTCTGGGGACTGCACCCGTGAGGCCGTGCTCCGTGAGGAGACGGCAAACAGAGGTGGTACCGCGATTTTTCTCGCCCTCTGCCAAATTTATTTTGGCAGGGGGCGTTTTTTGTCCCTCTGCCCAAGACCTGAACAGGAGGTACTGAAATTATGAAACTGTACGACGAACTGAAAGCCCGCGGTCTGGTAGCACAGATCACCGATGAGGAGATCATTGACCTGATCAATGAAGGCAAGGCTACCTTCTATATCGGCTTTGACTGCACTGCCGACAGCCTGACTGCTGGCCACTTTATGGCACTGACCCTGATGAAGCGTCTGCAGATGGCAGGAAACAAGCCCATCGCTCTGATCGGCGGCGGCACTACCATGATCGGCGACCCTTCCGGACGCACCGATATGCGCAAGATGCTCACCAAGGAAGATATCGCCCACAATGCTGCCTGCTTCAAAAAGCAGATGGAGAACTTCATTGATTTTTCCGAGGGCAAGGCCATGATGCTGAACAACGCAGACTGGCTGCTGGATCTGAACTATGTGGAACTGCTGCGGGAGGTAGGTGCTTGCTTCTCGGTGAACAATATGCTCCGGGCCGAGTGCTATAAACAGCGCATGGAGAAGGGTCTGTCCTTCCTGGAGTTCAACTACATGATCATGCAGAGCTACGACTTCTACTACATGTTCCAGCATTATGGCTGCAATATGCAGTTCGGTGGCGATGATCAGTGGAGCAATATGCTGGGCGGCACCGAACTGATCCGCCGCAAGCTGGGCAAGGATGCATATGCAATGACCATCACTCTGCTGACCGACTCGCAGGGCAAAAAGATGGGCAAGACTGCTGGCAATGCAGTTTGGCTGGACCCCAACAAGACCAGTCCCTTTGAGTTCTACCAGTACTGGCGCAATGTGGACGATGCCGATGTGATGAAGTGCATCCGGATGCTGACCTTCCTGCCGTTGGAGCAGATCGATGAGATGAGCACCTGGAAGGATCAGCGCCTGAATGAGGCCAAGGAGATCCTGGCCTATGAGCTGACCAGCATGGTCCATGGCAAAGAAGAGGCCGAAAAGGCTCAGGCTACTGCCCGCGCTCTGTTCAGCGGTGCAGCGGATGTAGAGCACATGCCTGCCACCAAGCTGACGGAGGCAGATCTGACAGATGGGTCGATCGGCATCCTGACTCTGATGGTCAAGGCAGGTCTGGCAGGTTCCAACGGTGAGGCTCGTCGTCTGGTGACCCAGGGCGGTGTTCTGGTGGACGGCGAAAAGATGGCTGCACCCACGGTCAGCTTCAGCGCCGAGCAGCTGAAAAAGGGCATCGTGATCAAAAAGGGTAAGAAGGTTTACCACAAGGTGAGCCTGTAAAAATCTATAGGCAAAGAATAAAGGGCGCTTCCCGCTGGGAGGCGCTCTTTATTCTTTGCAGAACTTGCTGTTTTTTGCTTGGTTTGGCACAAAATAAAACTTTGTATGGAAATTGACAGCAGGATGTGGTAAAATAAAAGATGTGAAAAATGCATAAAAGAAACAGACTTTGAAAGGATAAGATAGAAGATGGAAATCAATACCCACCGATTATGCTTGATTCCACTGACTGCGGAACAGTTGGATCTTTTGGCCAACGATCTCTCTCAGGCAGAGGCTGCTTTGAACTGTGTCTATCAAGGGCCGGTCATAGACTGTGCTTTGCAGGATATATTGCGGGAGAGGGCAGAACAGACCCCGGATCAATGGCTGTGGTATACTTTTTGGTTGATCCTGCGCAAACAAGATCGAGCTGTGGTGGGGCATATAGAATTTGATGGGCCGCCGAATCAAAAAGGGGAAGTTCAGCTGCGTTATGCATTGAGCACACAACATTCCCATCAAGGGTATATGACCGAAGCAGTATATGAGCTATGCAACTGGGCCAAACAGCAGCCGGGTGTCCGTTATTTTATGGCAGAGACCGAGGACGATGATTTCGCTGCGCAGCGTGTATTGCAGCGGTGCAATTTTATTGAGTGGGGCGGAGAGAAAAATATCCGTTGGTGCCGCTCTGCATCAGTTGACCACACACCAGGATGGAATATCTTGAAGTGGGAATTGGTGGAGAACGACTGAGCGTTACTAAAATAAAAATGACCGGATGTTCCTATTAAATGGCAGAACACATCCGGTCATTTTTTCTGTGGTAAAAGAGCAGGGGAGGGGAAAGGTCACAGCGCAAAGGTCTGAGACAACAGCTCTAAAGCCGCATCCTCATTTTCGCTCCGAACCAGCAGAGAGATATCCAGATCACTGGTGGTGATCAGCAGGACCTCGATCTCAGCTTTTGCAAGTGCAGAAAGTGCGCGGGCGGCTACACCGCAGCTTGTGACCATTTCCTCCCCAAACAAATTCAACTTGGAATACCCTACGCTGATCAGCGGCGAGGACTTGCCATCTCGGTTAAGATTTGCGGCAGAGATTGCCTTCATTACCAGTGGGAGATCTCGGCTGAATGCAGTAAAGCTGAAGTCGATGGTCGTGCCGTGGGGTGCGCTTTGGCTGATCATATCCACTACAACGCCATTATCGGCAAAAATTTGAAGATAACCTGCCAGGCTGCTGCTCTTGAACTTGGCATCCTGCACGCTGATCATCATGAGGTTTGGTTCCACATGGATTTTGGATACTCCGTACATAACGACACTCCATTTCTGCCTTTAAAAAGGCGTAAAGCAGTTCTGCTTTGCAGAAAATCTTGCTGTATCTTCGTGTAATTTTAACTTTTCAGCTTAAACTGAGAAATTCCGGCTGGATCGTCTTTTCTGCTACTGAGCGGATGTATTCAAAATCGAACACATTGTGCTCAGCCCGGACTCCATGCTGTTTGGCTAATTCTGCTGTGTAATCTGAATACAGATAGCTGCGCACATTGGACTTCCCTGCGTCGTAGTGGGTCACGATGGGATGTAGCAGCGGGCTATGCAGAGCCAACTCGACTGCACCATTTGGCTGGACTGTTTTTTCCAGTTGGATGGTCAGGATCGCACCGATCAGTTGATCGGGTTTGCTCTGGGTGCTGATCAGATTTCCCAGCGAATAAGCAACAAATGCTGTGCGCCCATCCGCAGCGGTCAGCCACTGTGCATCCTGCAGGACATGTGGATGGGTGCCTAAAATCAGATCCGCTCCCCAGTCAGCCAGCTGCTGCGCTAAGGTCTGCTGCGCTTGCGTGATCGTGTGGCTATTCTCCACGCCCCAATGGACACCGACCACCACAAAGTCTGCGATCTGTGCAGCAGCTTTTATCTGCTGCTGGATCTGGTCGAGCTGACTGGTATAGAGGATATGCGCAGGCATTTTGTCGTTTTGAGGGATGCCGTTGGTGTGTTCGGTATAGGAAAGATAGGCAATGCGAATATCATTGACCGTATGCAGCGGAATGTTTGCATAGTCGTCTTCTCCGCGCCAAAGTCCCGTCGTGATCACATCCGACGGCATGGATTCCCAAAACCGCAAAGTAGCGCCTATTCCGCCAGCGCCTTTATCATAGGTATGATTGTTTGCTAAACTGAACACACGCATCCCTGCTCGGTACAATGCTTCCGGACATTGGCCCGGGGTGGAAAAACAGGGATAAGAAGAAGGCTCAAGCTCCCGTGTGCATAAAGTTTCCTGGTTGATCCAGTTCACATCCTGCTGCTGATAAAGCGGCGTAAGATACTGATAGCACTCATCAAAGCGGTATCCCTCTTCCGGCGATGCCCGCCGGGCAGCCTGCTTATAGATCGGAGCATGGATCAAATTATCCCCTGAGGCAGAGAATTGGACCTTGGTCACCACCGGCTGCGGTGGTTCCGGGGCGGGAGCAGGCTCCACAGGCGGAGTGTCTGCGGGAAGATCAGGGGCAGGCCCTGCTGCAAGCGGTGGTTTCAAGGCGGATAAGGCCCATCCAGTTGAAACGGCAGTCATCAGTATAAGGGCTGCACAGAGCACCAAGGTAGAGAGCAGCTGCCCGCATCTTTTCCTTCGCCGCGTTGGTCCAGCTGCGTGTTTGGACATCCCAAAACACCCCCTTTGGATTGTGGAAGCAAGCGAAACGGCAATCGGTCACATTTCGGCAATAAGGTCGCTCATATTGTACAATCCCGGCTCTTTTTTTGCAAGGTACAGGGCAGCATTCACTGCACCGTTCGCAAACACACTGCGGGAATATGCAGTGTGTTTCAAGGTGACCACTTCATCCGGACCGCAGAATAAAACTTCGTGATCGCCTACGATGCTGCCGCCCCGTACCGAGCTGATGCCCAGCTCTTTGGGGTCGCGCTTTTGCCGTACAGAAGAGCGATCGTACACATAATGGTAAGCACCATCATTCTCTTCGTTGATGGCATCTGCCAGCAGCAGTGCAGTGCCGCTGGGAGCATCCAGTTTATTATGATGATGCTGTTCAATGATCTCCACATCGTAGCTTTCGCCCAGGATAGCACTGGCCCGCTTGCACAGCTCTGCAAGCAGGTTGATGCCCAGAGACATATTTGCGCTTTTGAATACCGGAACCTCACGGGACAGCTGTACGATCTTGAGCTGCAATTCCTCAGATAAGCCGGTGGTGCAGATCACGGCCGGAAGGTGATGTGCCTGGCAGTAGGGCAGAGCCTTTTCCACGGCAGCAGGGGAGCTGAAGTCGATCAGGACATCGCCCTGTCCATCCAGTTTATCCAGACTATCATAGACGGGGATGCCGTTGACCGCCCCGTCTGCCTGGTCAATGCCGGCAAGGACACGGCAGTCCGTACGCTGAGCGATCATATCACAAAGGACATGGCCCATACGGCCGGCAATACCCTGAATAATGATGTTAACCATAGTGTTTTTCGTTCCTTTCTCAATAAAACAAATGCCCGAGGGAACGTGCGCTGCCAAAACGGGAAAAATGGGCCTTTTGGGCGGCCTCTTTTTCGCCGCACCTGTGCGCGTACTTCCTCGGGCATCGGCTTTTTATTCAGCGGCAGGACCGCTGCAAATTTTTATTTCTTTAGGGGAAATGCGTTACAGCAGACCATCTGCTTGCAGGGCCTGCTTGATCTGCTGCTTGTGTGCTTCCGAAGGCTCTACCAACGGCAGACGGCACGTGCCGGCATTCCAGCCCAGCAGATTCATGGCATACTTTACCGGGATGGGGTTTACCTCGCAGAACATCGCTTCACACAGCGGCAGCATTTCCAGCTGCAGGCGGCAGGCTTCGGCAGTGTTGCCCTCAAACCATGCCTGGCAGCAGTTGTGTACCAACTGAGGATTGACGTTAGACACTACGCTGATAACACCCTTGCCGCCCAAGGACAACAGAGGTACGACTTGGTCATCGTTGCCAGAGTATAGGTTCAATTCGTCTCCGCACAGCTGTGCCAGTTTTGCGACCTGAGAGATATTGCCGGAAGCTTCTTTGATGCCATTGATCAACGGGTGCTCGCTGAGTTTTTTTGCGGTCTCCGGTGCAATGTTGACACCCGTGCGGGAGGGGACATTGTACAGGATCACCGGAATGCCACCGGCTTCTGCCATGGCGGTAAAATGAGCCACCAGGCCTGCCTGCGTGGTTTTGTTGTAATAGGGGGTCACCATCAGCAGAGCGTCTGCCCCGTAAGCAGCCGCCTGAGCGGCCAGAGCACAGCCATGCTTTGTGTCGTTGGAACCAGCACCCGCGATCACAGGCACACGGTGCGCAACCGTATCCACGGTAAACTTGATGGCCTGCAGCTGCTCTTCGTCTACCATTGTGGAGCACTCGCCTGTGGTGCCGCAAATAATAATGGCATCAGTGCCATGGGCGATCTGGTGCTCCAGTACACGGCCCAGCTCCTCAAAATTGATGCTTCCGTCCGGATGCATCGGGGTAATAATTGCCACACCTGCACCGGTAAAAACGGGTTTTTTCATAACCAAAAGCTCTCCTTTTTATGCTGCATGGACCCTCAGTCCAGGTAGCCCTTGGCAGCCAGCAGTTCAGCCAGCAGCACAGCGCCGCCTGCTGCACCCCGCAGGGTATTGTGGCTCATGCAGGCAAACTTATAGTCGAACAGGGTATCCTCCCGCAGACGGCCCAGGCAGATGGCCATGCCGTTTTCAGTATTACGGTCCAGCTTGGGCTGGGGACGGTCTGCTTCGGTGAAATAATGCAGGAACTGCTTGGGGGCGCTGGGCAGATCCAGCTCCTGTGCAGGGCCGCGGAAGTTGGCCCAAGCGTCCAGGATCTGCTGCTCGGTGGGCTTTTTATCAAAGCTGACAAATACCGCAGCCGTGTGACCATCGGCCACCGGAACACGGAAGCACTGGGCAGTGATCACGGGCTTTTCGGCATTTACGATCTTGTCGCCCTCAATGTGGCCCCACAGCTTCAGCGGCTCCTTCTCGCTCTTTTCTTCTTCGCCGCCGATATAGGGGATCACGTTGTCCAGGATCTCCGGCATACGGTCAAAGGTTTTGCCCGCACCAGAGATGGCCTGGTAGGTGCAGACCAATGCCTTGCTGACGCCAAACTCCTCCATCAGGGGGTGCAGGGCAGGCACATAGCTCTGCAGGCTGCAGTTCGATTTGACTGCAATAAAGCCACGCTTGGTGCCCAGACGTGCCCGCTGTGCCGGGATGATCTGGATATGATCTGCGTTGATCTCCGGCACGACCATCGGCACATCCGGAGTGAATCGGTTGGCGCTGTTGTTAGACACCACCGGGCACTCCGCTTTTGCGTAGGCCTCCTCCAGAGCTTTGATTTCCTCTTTCGGCATATTTACCGCGCAGAAAACAAAGTCCACCTGAGAGGCCACTTTTTCCACCTGAGCAGCGTCCTGCACGACCATGCCTTTTACGGACTCCGGCATGGGGGTGGTCATAGCCCAGCGGGAACCCACAGCCTCCTCATAGGTCTTGCCTGCGCTGCGGCCAGAGGCGGCCAGCACCGTCAGTTTGAACCAGGGGTGCTCCTCCAGCAGGGTGACGAACCGCTGGCCGACCATGCCGGTCGCGCCTACAACGCCCACTTTATACTGTCTTTCCATATCCAGCACCAATCCTTTCAAAAATTAAATTTACATCGGGCAACGCTTGCATTGCGGCGGCCCATGCAATATAATAGAACCTGTTTGTATGAACTTTATAATAACATTGATACGGTGCCCCTGTCAATCACCGGAAAGGCAAATGCACACCATGTTGAAAAAAGATTTTTGGTACGATTTACCCAAAGAGTATATAGCCCAGCAGCCGGTCTCCCCCCGGGACGCAGCCCGGCTGATGGTGCTGGATCGCTCCAGTAACCGCATTGAGCATAAGATCTTCCACGACCTGCCGGATCTGTTGGAACCCGGGGATCTGTTGGTGGTCAACAACTCCAAGGTTCTGCCTGCGCGTATCGTAGGCGTTAAGCAGCCCACCGGCGCAGTCTGTGAGCTGCTGCTGCTGCGCCAGGTCAAAGGCGACCAGTGGGAGTGTCTGGCCAAGCCCGGAAAACGGATGCAGCCGGGTACACAGGTGCGGTTTGGCGACGGCACTCTGAATGCTGTAGTGGATGAGACGCTGGAAGACGGCAACAAGCTCGTTACATTCTATTACGATACCGAGACCCTTTATGAAAAGCTGGACGAGTTTGGAAAAATGCCGCTGCCGCCCTACATCACCCAGCAGTTGGAGGACCAAAGTCAGTATCAGACGGTATACGCCAAAGAGCTGGGCAGTGCGGCTGCTCCTACTGCCGGGCTGCATTTTACCCCGCAGCTGATGGAGGCATTGCGTGCCAAGGGCGTGGAGTTTGCTGAAGTGACCCTGCATGTGGGCCTTGGAACCTTCCGCCCCGTGCAGGAGGATGAGATCACCGACCATAAGATGCACAGCGAGTGGTATTGCATCGACGAGGAGACCGCCAATAAGATCCAGGCTGCCAAGGCAGCGGGCCGCCGGGTGATCGCTGTAGGCACCACCAGCTGCCGTACTCTGGAGGCTGTAGCTGCCAAATACGGCGAGATCCGTCCCTGCAGCGGAAACACCGAGATCTTCCTGTATCCCGGCGTATCGCTGCGGTGCATCGATGGCCTGATCACCAACTTCCACCTGCCGGAAAGCACCCTGATCATGCTGGTGTCCGCTTTCTATGGCTACGAAAAGACCATGGAAGCTTACCGCGTAGCTGTGGAGGAAAAGTATCGCTTCTTTTCCTTTGGCGATGCGATGCTGATCCTGTGACGGATGCTTAGTTCTTGACGAAGAGCGAAAAAGCCCTGGAGCTATGCGGTTCCGGGGCTTTTTACTATTCTGGCTGTTTGTAGAAAAATCGAAGTTCAAGTTCGGTTTTGAAACGGATAGAGGTGGTAAGTCTATTCTCTGGACAAAAGTTTGCGGGATACTGCTCCTGCACATAGCAGGCGGAGGAAGCCTGTTTTTACAGCCATTGGAATATCGATGGGACCACTGTACAGCGCAGCGTTTTACTTGTCAGGAATCGTGGGCTGTGGTACAATAAAGAGGAGTGACCTTGCAAAAAGATGCGTAAGACATCCTGCAAGATCGAACCGTCTGCATCCGCAGAAGAAAAACGGCAAAATGCCTTTTTGACCCGCTGCACCGCTCCCGGCGGTGTACTGAGAACGCACGGCTGTTTTCCGTGTAAGAAAGGAATCTGAAACATATGCCTTCTTTAACGACCTTCCGCCTGCTCAAGCAGGAGCATACGGCCCGGCGGGGTGAGTTCAAAACGGTGCACGGCACCGTGCAGACCCCCGCATTCCAGAACGTAGCCACCGCAGGTGCGATCAAGGGCGGTCTGTCCGCCCAGGACCTCAAGCAGATCGGCGCACAGGTGATGCTGTGCAATACCTATCATCTGCACCTTCGTCCCGGCGATCAGCTGGTAGCAGATATGGGTGGTCTGCACAAATTCACCCGTTGGGACGGTCCGATCCTGACCGACAGCGGCGGATTCCAGGTGTTCAGCTTGGCCAAGCTTCGCAAGATCACGGAGGAGGGCGTTACCTTCGCTTCTCATCTGGACGGCCATCGCATCTTTATGGGTCCGGAGCAGAGTATGCAGATCCAGGCGAATCTGGGTTCTACCATTGCCATGGCTTTTGATGAGTGTGTGGAGAATCCGGCCCAGCATGCATACTCTAAGGCCAGCTGTGAGCGGACCACTCGTTGGCTGGCACGGTGCAAAGCCGAGATGGCCCGTCTCAAGCAGGAAGGCAAGGCGGTAAACCCCGATCAGCTGCTGTTTGGCATCAACCAGGGCTGCACCTTTGCAGATCTTCGGGTGGAGCACATCCAGCGCATTGTAGAGCTGGATCTGGACGGCTATGCCATTGGCGGTCTGGCAGTAGGCGAGCCTGCTGAGGTAATGTATGAGATGATCAGCCAGGTGGAACCGTATATGCCCAAGGATAAGGTTCGTTATCTAATGGGTGTCGGCACCCCGGGCAATATTATTGAGGCTGTGGCCCGCGGCGTGGATCTGTTCGACTGTGTGATGCCCAGCCGCAACGCCCGCCACGGCCACCTGAACACCTGGAATGGTGTGATCAATATCAAAAACGCTAAATATGAGCGGGATGAGCGCCCCATTGATCCGGCCTGCGGATGCCCTGCCTGCCGCAATTACTCCCGCGCCTATATCCGCCACCTGTTCAAGGCAGAGGAGCTGCTGGGAATGCGTTTGGCTGTGATGCACAATCTGTGGTTCTACAACCATTTGATGGAGCGCATCCGGGATGAATTGGATGCCGGCACCTTTACGGCCTTCCATGATCGCTATGTGCATCTGCTGGACACAAGAATTTAAGATTTTAAGCTTGAAACACGACGTATAAGGCAGTATAATAGCGTTATATGAATTTGAGAGGAGATTTTGCCCCATGCAATTTCTGACGACTACGACCGAGGGCTACATCAGCCTGTTCTTCACCATGGCGCTGATGCTGGTGCTGCTGTACTTCATGATCTACCGCCCCCAGAAGAAGCAGGAGAAGAAGGATGCCGCCATGCGCAAGAGCCTGGAGATCGGCGACCAGGTCACCACCATCGGCGGCGTTATCGGCCGTGTGGTTGCGATCAAGGATGACACCTTCGTGCTGGAGACCGGTGCAGACCGCATCAAGATCCGTTTCCTCAAGACTGCCATCAGCGCTGTGGAAAAGCTGGATATGAGCAATGCCCCCGCTACCTCCAACAAAAAGTAAGCTCTCATAACGCATAGTCAGCGCGTCTGCCTGCATAGATATGTTGCAGGGAGGCGCGTTTTTATATGTCTGAAAAAAACAAACCAATGGCAGGGCTGGGTCCGCTGCTGTGTTCATTGCTTCTGGGGGCTGGGGCTGCTGCAGGGTGTACGGCCGGTATGGCGGCTTTGATGGCATCTCAAATGCTTCCGCCGTCCACTGCTTGGCCGCTGGCTACGGCCGCTGTCAGCGCCGGGAGCCTGTTCAGCGGCTGGCTGGCGGCGGCTTGGTATGGCCGCAGGGGACTTGTATACGGGATCGCGGAAGGCGGTCTGTTCGCCCTTTGTCTGCTGATACTGCAGTTGACGAAAGGGATTGTTCCGGACCCTCTCCAGGCATCCCGGCTGGGTCTGGTGGTCTTTTTGGGCTGTGCGGGAGGCGCACTTGGGATGCTGCGGGCACAGCGCCGTCATCGCAGGGCAAGTTTACGCTGAATAGATCGAGAGCGGAAGCGGTGGGGAAGTCCTCACCGCTGTCCCGATCGGGAGGGAGAAAAACCATGTGGGTAAATCAACAGCCGTCCAACATACCACCTGCAGAACAAACGCTGCCCATACCAGAATCTTTACCTGAAACTCTGCCGCAAGGGCAGGTGAATAAAAAGAAAACACCGTCTGATGATTGGGAGGGCAAGTCCCATCCTGTCCGGCGGAGAAAAGACTCTGCAACGCAGGACTGTCTCATGCTGGCAGCGGCGTATTTGTTCGGCACCGCCCTGGCGGGCGTACTGCGCGTCCTCTGCGATAGGGGGGATATCCAGCTGCTGACCTATTACCTGACCTGCTGGCAAAAGTTGTTTGCAGCACAGGACAGCGGCGCCGCGGTTGGATTGTTTTTGGCAGAGTATCTTACGGTGGCAGGCGCATTGACAGCCGTATTGCTTCTTGGCTTATCTGCATTGGGGCCGCTGCCTGTGTTTTTGTTTGTGATCTTATATGGTATTGGTACAGGTCTGATCAGCGCGCCGCTGTTTGGAGAATTTCAACTGCCGCAGTCGCTTGTTTATCTTCTATTAGGCGGTATCCCGGCGGCGATTGCCGCTGGATGTCTGTGCTTATTTGGAACTTCTGCGTTGCAGGTATGCTCACGGCTGCACAGCGTCTCTTTCGGCGGAAAAATCCCCGCACCAACAGCGGGGAATGCAAGGGGATTGGTCGGACAATATTTGTTGTTTGCAGCAGTATTTGCACCGTTGTGCGGTGCGGCAACAGGGCTTTTATGCCTGCTCAATCGACTGGGATCGTAATTTTCAAAAAACGCAGGAAAAACAACCGATGATGTGGTATCATAGAAGCATTACCGGAAGAACAATCGAGGAGTATCTATGAAAGAACCGAGACTAAAAACCGTATATGTCTGTTCCAACTGTGGGGAGACCAGCCCTCGCTGGATGGGGCGCTGCCCTAGCTGCGGAAGCTGGAATACGATGAACGAGGACGTAGTAGCTCAGGAGCCAAAGGCGGGGATTGCTGCGGCTAAAATGATGGTCCGGCAGGAGGGGGTGACCCATCTGTCTGCCCGGCGGCTGGCCGATATCAGCACGACGGAAGAAAAGAGCCGCATCCTTACGGGGATCACAGAATTGGACCGAGTATTGGGCGGTGGTATCGTGCTGGGCGGAGTCGTATTGCTCAGCGGTGAGCCGGGTGTGGGCAAATCCACGATGCTTCTGCAGCTTTGCGGTGCGATCTCCAATCAGCATACTGTGCTGTATATAACAGGCGAGGAATCTGTGCGCCAGGTCAAACTGCGTGCTGCTCGGCTCAAACTGCCGCAGCAGAATATTTATCTGGCGGCAGAAAATGACGTGGATGAGATCTGCGGACTGATTGAAAAGGACAAGCCGGAGTTGGTGGTCATCGACTCGATCCAAACGATGCGATGCATGGACATCTCTTCTTCCTCCGGTACGGTAAGCCAAGTAAAGGAAAGCGCCGCCCGGCTATTGGCAGTGGCCAAAAAGCAGGAGATCCCCATGTTCATCGTGGGTCATGTAAATAAGGATGGTGCGATCGCTGGTCCTAAAGTCATGGAGCACATCGTGGATACCGTGCTTTACTTTGAAGGGGATAAGATGCTGCCATACCGTATCCTGCGGGCAGCAAAAAACCGCTATGGCTCCACCAATGAGATCGGTATGTTTGATATGACCGGGCAGGGCCTGGCAGAGATCGAAAATCCCTCTCAGATGCTGCTGGAAGGCCGTCCTTTAGGCGTGTCGGGCAACTGCGTTACCTGTACGATGGAGGGCACCCGCCCGATCCTGAGCGAGATCCAAGCGCTTGTGACAAAGACTAATTTTCCAACGCCCCGGCGGGCTTGCAGCGGATATGACTATAACCGAATGAATCTGCTGATTGCTGTATTGGAGAAGCGAGCGGGTTTCTTTTTTGGCAGTCTGGATGTATATGTGAACATCGTTGGAGGAATTGCTCTGCGGGATACGGCCTGTGACCTGGCAGTATGTTTGAGCATGGTTTCCTCGTTAATGGATCACCCCATCAGCGATAAGCTGATCGCCATTGGCGAGGTAGGCTTGGGGGGAGAGGTGCGCAGTGTGCCAAACCTGGAGCAGCGCTTGCATGAGGCCGAACGCATTGGCTTCGAGCTGGCAGTTGTGCCGCGGCACAGCCTTGCACATCTGGACCCGGCGGATTATCCGGGAATGAAGCTGGTAGGCGCCGCTTATCTGTCGGACGCTGTTACAGCATTAAAGTCGGATCGTTTGTAAAAGGGAAGGGGAGAGCTATGTCGATTTATCTGGACGAAAAGAACCCCGGTAAACATAAACCCTTTACAGACGCATCGCCGGATATTGTGGAGTATGTGCGATATCTGGAAGTGATCGCCGGCAAAAGCGCCAATACGGCATTCAGCTACTATTGCGACCTGCGCAGTTTCAGCCGTTTTATGAAGCGGCGGCGTGGTCTGGTAGAAGAAGATGCAGATCTGGATAAGGTCGATCCGAAAGGATTGGATACTGCATTTTGGGCCAGCATCACGAAAGAGGATATTTACGAGTATCTGTATTTTTTAAATCAAGAGCGCGGCAACAAAAAGTCCTCTACTGCCCGGCGGTTGGCTAGTTTGCACGGGTTTTATGATTATCTGGTCAACCAGGTCAATCGAATCGAACAAGATCCTACGGCAGCGATCCGCCCGCCCAAACAGGACAAGGTACTGCCTAAGTATCTGACACGGGAGCAGTCGTTGGAACTATTGGAAAGCACCCAGTTCCAGAGTGATTTTCCGGAACGGGACTACTGCATGGTCGTTCTTTTTTTGAACTGCGGAATGCGTCTGGCCGAGCTTGTCGGCATGGACCTGGGAGATATTGATCTGGAGCAACGCCAGATCCGCTTATTCGGCAAAGGTCACAAAGAGCGGATGATCTACCTGAACGATGCCTGCATTGAAGCATTGCAGCTTTATCTTGCAAAGCGCAATACGATGGAAGGATTGAACCCCAAAGAAAAAGCCGTGTTTATTACCCGGCGGCGCAAAGAGCGGATCTCCAACCGGAGAGTAGAGCAGCTTGTAACAGGTGCTATGAAAGCGGCGGGGTTAAGAGGGTTTTCTACCCATAAACTGCGGCATACAGCAGCAACCTTAATGTATCAGACCGGCAATGTGGACATTTTGACGCTCAAGCAGCTTTTGGGACACAGCAACGTAGGTACGACTCAAATTTACACCCATCTGCAGGAATTTCAGGTCCGGGCAGCGATCGAGTCCAACCCCTTGGGTGCGGCTGCCGGGAAGAAAAAAACGGCAGAAGCCATCTTGGATACAACAGAGGGTGGAACAGAGCAGGAGAGCGGAGATGTTCTTTCTGTACAAGACCCGGCGGAACAACCGGATGGCGTTGATCCTTCGGCTGAGGGATCTGCTGGACCGATGGAAGCTTTTTCTGGCCAAGCAAATGAGGGGCTGCATGTAGACCTGGAGAACCTGCGGGAATAAATTGCGGGTTTCGCTGATCATCTAGAAATCCACGAAAAATCGCTGGCGGATAAAGTGACCAGCCATCAGAATCAAATAAGACCTGAAAACCGCACCGGGAAAAAACTTGGTGCGGTTTTTCCGTAAGGACGAAAAACCGCTCTATGCGTAAACATCAATGACCGCAATAACCGCAGATAGAACTAAAGAGATACCGGTAAAGATAAAACAAACAGAACCGATACAACAAAATTGCTGCGAACAGAGAATGCAGGATCCGTTGGCACTGTAAATGCAAACTGCATGAAAAAACAATAGTAATTGTGTTAACTGCAAAATCAGCTGCAAAAGCCCAGTGACAGGCCAAGCCGGACTGCGGAGGGCCGGTTAAAGCAGAAAAGCCCGAAAGAGGGCTTTTTCACTCCCCTATATTTCGTATAACGTGCATTATACGAAATATATACAATCAAAAATTTATCCCCCTCTCTCTTTGCTCTGCCGGAGATTTTTTAGGGTTTCTGTCTTTGAAGCCGTCGAGTCTACTTGGTTTCGCGCACCCCCTTTTTTGACCACACACTGTACGCGGATCTTTCTCGAGCAATCAGCTGCGTGCCATGTGCGGATGCTTTTAAGGCAGGGCTTGTGCAGCGCAGTCATTCCATGAAGCTGCCGCATTTGATTTTCGTTGGCCGGGTCTCTTCCGTTCAGTATGCAAAAACAAAGAGCCAGCCAGGATCATTTTCCCGGCTGGCTCTTTCTATGAAGTTCTTATGTATGGGGGTCCTGTTTTTTCTGCGCCTTCCCTTTTTTGGCCAACAGGATCTTTACGGTCATAAAGATGACCACTGCTGCCAGAACAAAGAGCCCTTGGGTCAAAAGCCCCGTGTACCAAGGCGCCGACTGGGCAGCATAAGCGGCGGGGTTCATTTGATGATCCATCACGGTAAAAATACAGTTGCCAATAAAGATACCCAGTAAGATACTAAGCAGGATGTTCAGGAACTGGTTCAGCTTTTTCATGGACAAGGCTCTCCCCTTTTTGTGCGTATAAAATGGTTTGGTTCAAACCATCTTTCTCCCAGTATATCCGTAGTTAAGAAAAATTGCAAGTCTCCTGCTGTGTTCTCCTTGCACCGAGTGAGATCATCTTTTTTCCACGCTGCGCTGAAAGAGCAAATAGGTGCAGATAAAATAGCATCCCAGCAGCAGTATCAGGATACCCACGGTCGTTGTACATTGAGCAGCCAGGATATCACTGCCAATATAAGCGCGGATCTCTGCGGAGATCGACTGCAAAAAGTATCCCCCGACCACCAGGGATATTACAGCCGCTATCGACACAGGGAGCCCGAACCATATGCCCAGCAGTCTTAGGATCAGCTTACGGATCTCCCCTTCCTCAGCGCCCAAACGCTGCAGCACCAAAAAGCGTGCTTGGTATTGCTCCGCATCCATCAGCTGCTGCAAAGCCAGGACAGTCAAACAGATGACCATCAGGACAAAGGCGCCATAGACCATTGCAGTTTTCAGGATGAAATTTGAGGCTTTATTTTCGTTTACCTGTAAAGTACGCATCCGGATCGTATAGGATGGCCCATCGGCGTTCTCCTCAGGGTATGTGTTGGAAAACAGCTTCCCCATCTCCTGTGCGGAGCGGAACGATATTGGGTCTGCAGTGCAGATATAACGGTTGCGCATCACCGGCAGCAGTTGCTGACAAACGGCATCCGGCAAGATATACAGTACATCGGTATAAGAATTGTAGATGGTCTCCCCCATTGGTTCCGTATAGGCAGGCTGTGATGCCAGGTTCAGTACACCCGCATCTGTTTCCAACTTGGTATGTGTACTCAGATACTCTGCCCGTTCTTCTGGGGTGGCAATGGTCTGCCACTGCGTTGCAAACTCTCCATCGTCCAGCGTGATCGGCGGATGACCCAGCATCCTGCGCAGAGCGTTATAGTCCTGCAGCGAGACCGCAGCCGCCGGGAAATCAAGTTTGACCCGTTTATGGAAGTCCTCCCGCCGGGGCAAATAAAGAGAAAAGGTCAGGTCAGATTGGGCAATTATCCCCTTTTCTGTCATAAAGGAAGTGATAGTATCGTAGTTTCCGCCGGGAAGGTCGTTCTCTTCATAGACATTATTATAGCGAGAACTGATCTGAACATCATACATTGAGCGTATTGCCAGATACCCTTCGCTCCAACCGGTAAGCACAGGCACCGCCAGAAGCATCAGGATCGCAGCTGTCAGTGTAATGCAGATCATTGTCATTGTTTTACTGGTCGTGGAAAGCTTGGAGGTCGTCTCCCCCAAAAAGAAAAGGTTTGTTCCCCCATAATGATGTTTTGGTGAGCGCTGCTTCCATCCCTGCAAAATATCGCTTGCCAGATAGATGATGCCGCAGATCAAAAAGAGCAGATCCATTGCCATAAACAAAAGATACTGGTTGATCGTCCCAATTCCCAAGTTTAACGAATACTTGCGCTGTATACCCGGTACACAGGCCGCCAAAGCAGCGCAAAGAGCCGACAAACCGAGCATCCCTGCCAGAAGTGCCGAAATCCCCTTTCTGCGTCCAACAAATAACCATAACCCAAACCAGAGCAGAATGGCCGCCGGGGCAATCACATTCCCCCAAAACATGACCTGAACGGGAAATGGCATACGCATGTCGCAGTAAAAATAAATCTTTTCTGCTCCTGTGATCGTCATCCAAAGGGTGAAGATCAGATATACCGCACAGATCGTGGGTATCCATCGGCTTTTTTGCAGGACAGGGTCATTGTGACGCTGCGCAGAGAGCATATCTATGATCTTGGTTTTACGGATCATCCGTACATTCATTAGCCCTACTGCACAAAGACAGATCGCAAAGTATCCAATCGTCCACAAGACCGTATCCGGAAACAGCGTCCAAATAAAATGGTAGGCTTGTCCATAGTCTGTATATAACATGGCTGTGATCCACTGAGAGCAGATCACCCCAAGGCCGATTCCCATCCCTACAGAAAGAGCGCCCATCAACAATGTTTCGGCAAAGAACAGCCAGGCGACCGACCTTTGTTCCATCCCCAGCAGCAACTGTCCCGCAAACTCTTTCTGACGGCGGCGTAGCATATAGCGGTTGACCGTATAGATCAAAAAAAGCAGCAGCAAGGCGACGAGCAATACGGCCATGCGCACACCGCCGCTCAGAAACGTAAAGTCGTATGTAGTGCCAATATCCGGCTGATAATATCGGCTGGTAATGGAAAGAAAGGCGTAAAACAACATGACGCAAAGGGTCATAGTCACGATGTAGATCAAATAATCCTGGACCGAGCGCCGAGCGTTGCGCCAGATCAGCTTAGTCGTCATTGCTCTGCCCTCCCCCCATCATCGTAAGTACGTTGAGGATCTTATCAAAAAACTGCTTGCGGCTTTCTGCACCTCTCCGCAGCTCCGTAAATATCGCTCCATCCCGGAGCACCAGAATACGCTGGGCATAGCTAGCAGCAAATGCATCATGGGTCACCATCAGGATCGTAGCTCCCAGCTGCGTATGGATGTTTTGCAGCGAATCCAAAAGCAGCTGCGCAGAGTGGCTGTCCAATGCTCCGGTGGGTTCATCCGCCAGGATCAGTTTAGGGGTATGTACAAGAGCCCTTGCACACACACAGCGCTGCTTTTGTCCGCCCGATACCTGATAGGGATATTTGTTCAGGATATCTCCAATGCCCAGCTGAGCAGCAGCCTGCTGCACCTGGGGTTCGATCTGTTCAGAGGGCGTTTTTTGGATAGAAAGAGCCAGTGCAATATTTTCCCCCAGGGTCAAGGTGTCCAGCAGGTTGAAATCCTGAAAAATAAAGCCCAGATTTTCCCGCCGGAACCGGGATAGCTGCCGAGGCTCGAGCTCTGTAATGTCCTGTCCTTGAAGCCGGATATGGCCAGCGCTGACAGTATCGATCGTAGAAATGCAGTTGAGCAGAGTGGTTTTGCCCGAACCGGACGCCCCCATAATGCCAACAAACTCCCCTGCTTCCACCGTAAAACTGATATCGCGGATGGCCTGCGTCAGTCCGCCCTCATGACCATAATATTTCTGGATGTGCTCTAAGCGCAGTAGTTCCATACGATCGCCTCCTGTATTTCTTTTGATGGTTATATTATAACAGCCGGCAGGGCGGGTTTGTATCAGCTTTGCTTACAGAGTCCTTACAAAAACGTAAGAAAAGCAGGGCCTTTCAGCCCTGCATGATCAAATGGTTTTCATAAAAAAGCAGATGGACCTGGGTCCCTGTTTCATCTGAGGATAAGGTCAGCCCGATCCCAAGCTTTATGCAAAGTTGTTTGCACAGATAAAGCCCCAGCCCCGTAGCGCCGGAGCGCAGCCGGCCATTTCGCCCGGTAAAGCCTTTATCAAACACCCTTGGAAGTTCCTCTTCTGGGATCCCCAGTCCATTATCCTGTATTGTCAGACGGATCTGGCTTTCTTCCCGCCGGGCGTAAAAAGACAGCGTTGGCTGTGCGTTGCAATATTGTACCGCATTAGCGATCAGCTGTCCAAGAATAAAGCGCACCCATTTTTCATCCGTATATACGGTCAGTTCCAACCCATCCAAACAAAGCGCTACATTCTTTTCCCGTAAGAGGTACTTGTTATCTCCAATCGCTGCGTGAACGATCGCCGATAGGGGCACTTCGTGTACAGTATAATCTGCCTGCGTATGGGCACTGCGGGCATAGTATAAGGCCTGCTCTGTGCATCGGCGGGTCTTTTCCAGTTCGGCCAGCATGGGACGGCTGGACGGGCCAGGCTGGTTCTCGCATAACGGCTTCATCGCTGTCAACGGAGTCTTGATCTCATGGACCCACTGTTCAACGTACTCCTGGTATTCCAGCTGTTGGCGATGGACTTCTTCCACCTCTTCCAACATAGAGCGCTGTGCCAGGCGAAGCATTTGATAAAACACCTTGTCATCTGCCCGGCGGGGTTCCTTCATCACTTCTGCGATCAGATACCGCTGTTTAAGTGCATAGGTCTCTTGTAGAAGTTTTTCCAATTCACGACGGCGTGCCCGAAAATACAATTCGCCATATAAAATAAAGCAGACTGTCCATACGGCCAAGATCACCTCTACCGTGCCAATGCTGTTGCCGACGGCCAGCAAAAACAAAGAGATCGCTGCCATACCTGCCAGATTTGCGCCCAAAACCGGAAGAAGCTGCCGGATATATGCACTCCTTTTCATATCAAATACCCCTGCCGGTGTTTTGTTTTGATAAGATCCTGCAGCCCGATCGAACGCAGTTTTTCTCGGATACGGCTGATGTTGACGCTGAGAGCATTATCGTCCACATAAAGCTGACTGTCCCAAAGCTGGTCAATGATCTCGGCTCGTGTGCAGATCTGGCCTGCCCGACGAAACAAACAGTACAAGATCCGTCCCTCCGTCTTGGTCAATTCCACGGTATGGCCCTGATATTCCAGCATCCCGCTTTCCGGATGAAGTGCCGCCCCCTGGCAGCAAAGCCCGGCATCCGGGTGGGCAGGATAGGCCCGGCGCAATAGTACAGCGATCTTTGCCAGAAGGATCGCTGTATTGTACGGCTTTGTCACAAAGGCATCTGCTCCCAGCAAAAGGCTGTTGAGCTCGTCCATTTCGGTATCGCTGCTGGTGACGATCATCACCGGCAGGTCGGAAAAGGAGCGGATGGCGGAACAGATGGCAAAGCCGCTTTCCCCGGGCAATTTGATATCCAAAAGCACCAGGTGGGGCTGAAGCCGCCGCACCTGCCCCGCTACATCGCAAAGATCCGCCGGGGCAGCTGTGTTATAGCCTGCCCCCTGCAATAATGTTTGCAGCTGTGTACGGATCACCGGATCATCTTCTACGACCAGGATCGTATATCTATCCATAGATACCTCATTCTTCTTTCTGGCAATGTCTCATGCGTCCTTTTATTCTGGCATTGGCTGCGTACCAAAATATTCACAGATCGTCTCATAGTAAATGCGGGCCGCCCGGCGGCACCCCGCTTCATCTCCAAAACGGGCTACATCCTCAGCACTGGTCACAAAACACTGTTCCGCCAGCACTGCCGGGCAACCGGTGGCTTCCAGTATCGTAAAGCTCAGTTCACTGCGCACGTCGGTGCAGCTCGCTTCTACCATATGCTTTGTTTGTCCCTGGTAATAGATGTACCTTACGCCGCCTTGTCCCCGCAAAACAGCGCCCGCACCCTGCATCTGCTCTGCCAGCAGTCGAGCAAAATACAAACTTTCCCGGTGCCAAGTGCGGCCGGGCACCGCCGGGTAGCACTCGAAACCGGAAGCCTCTACCCCGGCCGGTGCAGAGTTGCCGTGAATAGACAGCAGCAGCTGCGGAGACTGCTGGTTTGTGTATTCGGCCCTCTCCGCAGGTTTAGCGGTAGTGGTATAGGATTCCCGTGTATTCAAGGGGATGTAGTGGGGGTCTTTCTCCAGCAGTGCTGTCAACGCAGCAGCCGTGGCAGCCGTCATCTGACTTTCCTGCACAACACCTTGGGCACCTGGGTCATCTCCCCCATGGCCAGCATCAATGGCCACCCGATACGGCGGCGAGCCCACCTGGGGGCGCCAGTCCTCCCCTGAAACAGCGGAGTTTGTACCCCATATTTTTTGCAGCCCTAGAATCCCCAAGCAGACAGCGCCCAGCGCCAGGCAAACCCATAGCCAGACGTTGCTGTTAAGCCGTACCTTTTTACGGCGTTTGCTATGCTTTGACATGAAAACCCTTTCTGACAAAAACCGGCCATCCCCGGCGTTTTGTTTTACAAACGCCAAGCAGACGGCCGGTCCATCGCTTTACTTCAATTCTACTACGGTCACACCGCTTTCACCCTCGCCATAACGGCCCAGACGGAAACTCTTGACCACACGGCTGCCCCGCAGATGTTTATGGATCGCAGTACGCAGCGCACCGGTTCCATTGCCGTGGATCAGATAAACTACCGTCTGTCCGTTGAGCAGCGCCCGGTCAATAAAAGAATCCACTTCCGGCAGCGCCTCGTCTACGGTCAGACCCAGCAGGTTGCATTCCATCTTGGCAGTGCGCTGTACCCGCTCCACACGGCCCCCGGCTCTGCCGGCATCTCCTGTCAGCCGGGAATAGCGCTGCTGTGCCTTTGTTAGGGGCTTGGGTTCCTTGACCAGCTTCTCCGGCTGCTTCAGGCCCTTGAGAGGAACTTTGGTCTTGATGATACCTGCCCGTACCAGCACATCCCCGTTTTTATCCGGCAGCGCCAGCACAGTGGCCAGCTGCCCAAGCTCGGCAATACAGACTTCCTGTCCTACCTTGACCTCCTTCAGCGGCACAAACTCCTTTACAGGGTTGTGTACTGCATCGGCACCGACCAGCAGCTTTTCGCTCTCCCTGCGGGCAATCTCCCGGGCGCGCTGCGCTTTCTGCTGCGTGCTCATCCGCTCGTCCTTTTGCAGTTGGCGCAATTCATCGGTCAGCTCATAGGCTTTGCTCTCCACCTGCTGCGCCAACGTCCGCGCCTTGGCACGGGCAGCCTCCAGCTCATTTTCACCCTGCTGGATCAGTTCGTCCCGTTTTTTACGGGCGGCTTCCAGCTGGCGGGATGCCTCATTGCGCAGCCCCTCGATCTCATCCTGGCTCTCCTTGAGCTGCAGCTTCAGATCGTCCAGCTGGCCCAGCACAGCGTCCAGACGCTTATCCTCTGCCGATAGATGCTGCTGTGCAGCTTGGATGACCCGGGGCGGGATGCCAAGCTTCTCACTGATAAGGAACGCATTGGACTTGCCCGGCACACCGACACTGAGCTTGTAAGTAGGCCGCAGCGTTTCGAGATCAAACTCACAGCTGGCGTTCACTACGCCGGGGGTCTCCAGGGCAAAGACTTTCAGCTCCGCATAGTGGGTGGTAGCCATCAGCCGAACACCCCGGCGGCGCAGTTCTTCAATGATCGCCACTGCCAGCGCTGCACCCTCGGCAGGGTCTGTACCGGCGCCCAGCTCATCCAGCAGTACCAGCGTGCGGGGCATGGCAAGCTCCAGGATGCCGGTGATCTTTTTCATGTGTCCAGAGAAGGTGGACAGACTTTGCTCGATGCTCTGTTCATCGCCGATATCCACCAAAAACTCATCAAATACACAGACTTCGCTGCGCTCATCCGCCGGGATCAAAAAGCCGCATTGAGCCATTGCGCAAAGCAGGCCCGCTGTTTTGAGTGTGACCGTCTTGCCGCCTGTATTGGGGCCGGTGATGATCAGTGCATCGTATTCATCGCCCAGTGTAATATCCACAGGGACACAGCGCTTGGCATCGATCAGCGGATGCCGGGCCCGGATCAGCTTAAAGGTGCTGTCTGTGCGCACTGTGGGCTTGAAAGATTTCAGTTCCAAGGCCAGACGCGCCTTCGCCAGCAGGACATCAATATCCAGCATTGCTGCATAGCTGTACTGGAACTGCGGCTCGATCTGTGCGACCTGTGCGGTAAAGGCCACAAGGATGCGTTCGATCTCCTGCGCTTCCTGGGCACGATACTGCAGGATGCGGGCGTTGGCTTCCACTACCGCCTGAGGCTCCACAAAGACCGTGGCGCCCGTAGAGGACACATCGTGGATGACGCCGCTCACCTCGCCGCGATACTCGCTTTTTACAGGCACGACGTAACGTCCGTTGCGGATAGAAACAACGCTCTCCTGCAAATATTTGGAGGTGTCCATATTCCGCACCATGCCCTCCAGACGGTCCCGGATGCTGTTTTCTGTGGCGCGGATCTTTTTGCGCAGATCATTGAGCGTACGAGACGCAGTATCTGCCATGGCATCCGGTGCCAGGATCGCACTGGAGATCTGCTGCTCCAGACCTGGCTGCGGGGACAGTGCATAGAACAGATCGTCGGTGGGCAGGGCTTCGTGATCGCTGGAACCATACCACTGCACCAGATTTTGAAAGTTGCGCAAAGCACCGGCAACCATCAGCAGCTCTCCCATAGAGAGCACGCCCCCCTTGACGGCGCGGGCAGCCAGCTGGCGCACACCCTCTACCCCGCCAAATCGCGGGGAGCCATTTTTGATCAACAAAGAATTGATGGCATCGGTCTGTTCCAGCGCATAGCGGACTTCGTCAGGGTCGCACTGGGGCTGGATCTCCAGCATTTTCTGCCGGGCTTCCTTGCATACGCAGCCATCGGCTGCACGGGCAATGATCTTGTCCAGCTCAAGAGTTTTTAAGTAACTTGTTTCCATAGATGATCCTTTAAGGTCTCCTTTTGGGTACTGTCCCATTTATGGCAGCACCGATTTGAGAAAGCTATAACTTTTCAAAGGTTTATCCAAATGATGCAGGGCATACTGCTCTGCGACGGCGGACAATTTATTCAGGCTGCCGATGGATATCTTGAAAGCAAAGATCTTTTTGTCCTCCACAAGGCAGATGTGCCGCAGCGCAAACAGCGCCCCGGCATCCAGGTTGCAGTTTTTGCCTGCCTTTGCAGCACAGTCGGCGCAGAGCAGTGTTCCTTCTTCTGCGTCCAGATAGAATGCAGGTCCATCATAGGCGGCACAGCCCTTGCAGCAGACAAGCTGCGGCAGAAATCCACATTCGCTCATGGTCCGAAGCTCAAATACCGCCTTGATCGCCCGAAGGTCTGCCTTTTGCTCACTGATCATATACAGACAGTTCAGCAAAAGCCGCAGTTCTTTTTCCGCCTCGGAGCCGGTGGGAGACAATGCGGCAGCCAACTCGGAAAGATACATGGCCAGGCTCATCCCTTCGATCGAAGATGAGAGCCCGTGAAATACGTTCTTTACCGAGGCATCCCGGACAGTATACATATTTTTGCCAGGCAGGAGCGTGAACTCAGAATAACAAAAAAGCCCGCAGGCGCTGAACAATCTGCTCTTCAGCCGCAGGCTGCTTTGGGCCGAGGCGGATATCACTCCATAGCCCGGCGTAAGCAATGTGAGTATCCGGTCGGATTCTTTATAGCGAGTCTCTTTCAGCACAAGACCCGGCGTCACAAAGGCGTCCATCCGTTTTTTCTCCTATTACGGCAGCAGGCCCTGTGTCCTGCTGCCGCTTGTACTCCAGATAATCCTTGATGCTGCCCGTACAGGCAAAAGCCCGCCAGCTATCCGCTGCATCCATAGGGACCCCTCTTTTCCGTTTTGGTTTTTGCGGGAGATATCCTTGATATTCTGCCCTTATTGTAGGCCCCTATCCGCGGGAAAGCTGTCCGCTTCTGGCAGTGATTTACCGGTTGTTGGGGTTCTGCTTAAAACCAAAGTTGTTCAGCAAAAATTCGTTGTCCCGCCAGTCCGGCTTTACCTTGACCCAGCACTGCAGATTGACTCTGCAGCCAAGAAAATCTTCGCAGTCTACGCGAGCAGCACTGGCAATCTTTTTCAGCATAGCACCGCCCTTGCCAATGACCATGCCTTTGTGGCTTTCCCGCTCGCAATAGATATTCACATCAATATCCACAAGATCGGTATCCGGCCGCTCTTTGAAGCGCTCTACCACCACTGCGATCCCGTGCGGGATCTCGTCCCGCATATACAGAAGCGCTTTTTCCCGGATCAGCTCTGCCACCAGCTCTTTTTCCGGCATATCGGTGTAGGCATCATCATCAAAGTAATGCGGACCTTCTACAGAATAGCAGCTCAGCGCATCAAAGATTTCTTCACAGCCCTTTTCTTCCCGGACGCTGACGGTATAAACCGCATCAAATACTCCCAGGGCCGCAAGCTCTGCTTTACGAGCTTCCAGGTCCGCCGGGTCCTTTACGAGGTCGGTTTTGTTGATGACTGCAATGGCAGGGCCGTTATGCTGCAGCGCCTCCACCAGAGACATCTCCGACTCATTCAGTGCGCCATAGGGCTCAAACAGCATCATGGAGACATCCACATCCGAGATGGAGTCACTGGCCGTCTTATCCATTCGCTTTCCCAGCTTATTGTGGGGCTTGTGTACGCCGGGGGTATCCAACAGCACATACTGCAGCGGTCCCCGGGTAATGACACCGGTGATGCGGGTGCGGGTGGTCTGGGGCTTGGAAGTAACAATAGCCACCTTTTCTCCCACCAGAAGGTTGGTCAAACTGGACTTGCCCACATTGGGACGGCCGATCACCGCAACAAAGACGGAGCGGGTATCGTAATGGCTCTGGGCCGATAGTGTATTGTTCAAAATGATCTCCTTACTCGGTATAGCTGACAGTGCGGGGCAGACCCAGCTGGGTAAGCACGGCTTCTTCCTTTTCCCGCATACGCACAGCCTCCAAACCGCCGTTCTCATGGTCGTATCCCAGCAGATGCAGCATGGAATGTACGGTCAGAAAAGCCACCTCCCGCTGCAGGGGGTGCCCATACAGGGTAGCCTGCTCCTGGGCACGCTCCATGCTGATGACGATATCACCCAGCATCTTGCAGCCGTTGTTGGCATCAATGTCATACTGTCCGTCCTGCCCCAGAGGGAAGCTGAGCACATCTGTGGGCATGGGCTTTGCGCGATACTGGTTGTTCAGTTCTGCAATAGCAGCGTTATCTACAAAGGTCACGCTGATCTCTGCCGGAGCATCAAAATGCTCAAACTCCAGCACAGCGTTGCAGGCCCGGCGGATCAGGATCCGCAGACCGGAAGGAATCTTTACCGCCTTTTGAGAATTGGTGATCAGAACTTTATTGGACATGGTGTCCTCTCCTTTCGTGTTTTCTTATAAAATAAAATGGTTATCGGCCAGACTTGTCTGGGTGAGCGGCAGCATCGTATGCTTTGATGATCTCTTGGACCAGACGGTGGCGCACTACATCTTTTTCCGTAAAATAGCACTGGGCAATGCCGCCTACACCCTTTAACACCTGCAGAGCATCCACAAGGCCGCTTCGGGTACGGTCTGGCAGGTCGATCTGGGTCACATCTCCTGTAACGACCACCTTGGAACCAACGCCCATACGGGTCAAAAACATCTTCATCTGCTCGGGCGTAGTGTTCTGCGCCTCGTCCAGGATGATAAAAGAGTCATCCAGCGTGCGTCCCCGCATATACGCCAAGGGAGCCACTTCGATGATCTGTTTTTCTACCAGGCGCTCATAGGTCTCCGCCCCCAATAGATCAAACAATCCATCATACAAAGGGCGCAGATAAGGATCCACCTTCTGCTGAAGATCACCCGGCAGAAAGCCCAGTTTTTCACCAGCTTCCACCGCAGGGCGGGTCAGGATGATGCGGGAAACATCCTTGGACTTAAACGCTTTGACTGCCATGGCTACTGCCAAATAGGTCTTGCCTGTACCGGCGGGGCCCACACCAAAGGTGATCGCATGGCTTTGGATCGCCTTCAGATACTCCTTCTGGCCCAATGTCTTGGGACGAATAGGCCGCCCTTTGACGGTGACGGTAATAAAATCCTCCGTCAATTCCTTTACACGCTTTTCCTTGCCGTCATGAGCCAGACTCATGCAGTAATGTACGGTTTGATCCTCCAGAGGGGTATGATTTTCGGTAAGCAAAAGCATACCTTCCACTGCGCGGGCTGCGGCGGCCACATTGGGTTCCTCGCCAGACAGACGCAAAGCTGTACCGCGGCAGACTGCTGTGACGGAAAACTCTTTTTCCAAAAGGCGAATGTTGCGGTCACAATTTCCGAACACAGAGGCAGCCGTTTCAACACTGTCCAGTTCGATGTTTTTTTCAGCCATGAAGCGTCCTCCTAAAAGTGAACATTCCTTCCTTTATTGTACCACCAAAAGCCCATTTAGAAAACTGTGCAATATGCACAAAATATTTCCCGCTTTTCTTGCTTCAGACCTGAAAAGGGCGTGAGGCGTGCCAATCGCACAGAAAGTCAGCGCCCGCCGGGTGCTCCTGTTCCATTGCTTGACAACCCAGGAAATATCCGATATAGTAAGCAATAGTTAGAATCCATCGAACAAGCAGGAGCGCTGTGCAGAAATACAGTGTCTCCGGCTCTGTTCCTGGCTGAAAGGAAGAGGAAGAATGAAACGCTTAGGGATCGTAGGCTGCGGCTTTTTGGGCAATATCATTGCTAATGCCTGGAAACAAGGGCTTCTGGAAGAGTATGAGCTGGTCGGTGTGACCAGCCGCAGCTGGGAATCTGCCGAAAAAACCGCCCAGAACACTGGTGTGCGCGCCTGCCGTGACATCGATGAGCTGTTGGCTCTCAAACCGGATTTTGTGGCAGAAGCTGCTTCGGTGCAGACTGTGCGGGACATCACGGAAAAGGTCCTGAATGCGGGCAGCGATCTGGTCGTGCTGTCCATTGGTGCTTTTGCACAGGATGAGTTCCGTGAGAAGGCGCTGGATACTGCACGTCGGACCGGGCACAAGATCCATATCGCTTCTGGTGCTATTGGCGGGTTTGATGTGCTGCGCACCATGCATGTGATGAGTTTGGCAGGGTATGGTCCCCTGACTGCAGGGATCCAGAACACCACCTGCCCGGAAGCGCTGGAGCGCAGCCCGTTGTTCCGGGCTCTGATGGAGCAGACCGGACGGGAAGGCGATCTGTTTGAGGGCAGCGCCAAAGAGGCCATTGAGCTGCTGCCTTCCCGGGTAAATGTTGCTGTAGCTACCTCGCTGGCTACTGCAGGACCGGCAAATACCCGCTCGAAGATCACCAGCCAGACCGGCGTGGTGGGCGATTATCAGCATATCATTGCCCAGATCCAGGGTGTAAAAGCAGACCTGGACATCTACTCCAGCACCAGTGCGATCGCCGGATGGAGTGTTGTCGCTTTGCTGCGCAACCTCAGTTCCCCGATGATGTTCCAGTGATCCGCAAAAGGTCAGCCTGTTTTTCATGGGCTGACCTTTTGCTTTTTATCCCTATTTCCTGAATAGGGACGTTGACTTCTGCCGCAAGAGGTGATAAATTGATGTCAGCAGGCGGCTATTGCGCTGGCTGTGCATTGTATAACAATAGGAGGCCCCATTATGCTTTATCCTGAGCACTATACCTGTCTGTCGGAAAATGAGCAGGTTTATACCTGCGGCGGTGACGGCAACGATTCCCCGGTTGCAGTCGCCTGTGCGATCGCTGGTGCATGCCTGAGCATGGTCAGTGCACTGCAGGTCCTTTCCATCAAGAAGGATCTGCAGGAACAGTACCCCGAAAAGAACGGATTTGAGCTGATCCAGCAGGCACATTTGGCCCATATGTCCAAGCCGTCCGGACTTTTGCTGGATGTTGCTTCGGTAGGGCTGCTGATCGGTGCCCTTTTTGCGTGATCTATCCTTCCAGCCAGGCGCCCGAAAGGGCGCCATTTGTTTACAAATTTTTGCGCGGAATTCTCCGCTGATGTGCGCTCTGCAAAAAGAAAGACCCCACAATCCGCACCGTATTTCTACGGCGTATCGTAGGGTCTTTTCTGGAGCTGGAAACGTGACTTGAACACGCGACCTGCTGATTACGAATCAGCTGCTCTACCAACTGAGCTATTCCAGCCTATTTAGTTTGGCGCACAGCAAACCCGTATCTGCTGCAACGAGGAATATTTTATCACAAAAAGCCGCTTCTGTCAATAGAAGCGGCTTTTTTTCTTGCCTTTTTAGAGTTGACTTGAAAAAGCAACGTCTGAATGTTTGTTTTTGCAGTTGATTTGTTGCGCAGTACGGCAAAGTTCACAGCAAAGCAGACAGCACCCGAAAAACACGATCAATGCACAGTCCAGCGGCACTCTCCGCATGGGTACAATCGGTTTGCAAAGGGTACTAAAGGTCTCCTGCGCTTTTTGCGGCAAGGACAACGCAAAGATGGAAAGAGAAAGGGGCAAATGCAATATACGGGCAGCCAGCAGCGGTTTTAGGCTTACTTCAGCCGGACAAAGAGAGCGGACTTGCAGCAGCACCGATGCCCCCTGCAGGCTCAGAGCTGCACAGCACAGCGGGCTTGCCCATAGCCCTGTGCGGGAAGCCAGATCGCAGCCGGAACTTACTTCCAGCAGCATTGCGGGCAAAAATCCCCATGCAGGAGGCAAAATAGCGGCCATTCCCACCGCCAACATTCGGAAATATACGACAAACCCGCAAAGCTGAACATAACGCAATGCAGATTCCGCGATCAAACGATCCAACTGAGGGGCTAGGGGAAGCGGATTTTTCTGAACGGAGCAGGTCTCCCGATATCTGCCCATAAGCCTGTAAAACAGTGCCGCAATAAGATAGCCTGCCAGCAGCTGTGATAAATAAAGCTGTATCCCCAATGTACGGCTGCCCAAAAACCGCTCGCCCACTGTCAAGATCACAAAAGAAGGACCAGAGCATACACAAGCTGGCAATAGAAAGGAAGCCTGCCTGGGGCTTAAACGCCCTGTACGCACCTGCTCAGACGCAGCAACTGCCGCCGGGGCAAAGCCACCTAACAGCCCGGTGATCAATACGGCTCCTGCGGCATTTGAGTCAAAGCCCATCATACGCAGGACCGGACGCATCAGGGAACCCAGAGTCTTCCCTGCACCAGATTGCGCCAACAGCGCAGAAACGATCAGAAACGGAAAAAGCGAGACCAGCAGCGGTCCGCCGCATAAACGCAGGCCGTCACATAGCGCCTCCATACACAGCTCTGGCATCGCAAAGGGCAGTACAGCCGTACACAAAGCCAACGCAAAAAGGGCGAAACGAGTGGATTTACAGGACGTACACATAAGCCGAACCTCCATTTCCATATATATGAGCCAAGGTGCCGGTCCTTGCACGGCAGCATAGGAGGGAGAAATGTGTCAGGAAAACCCACAAAACGGCTCAGCCTGGGAGCTTGGGCCAGATTATTGTTTCGGCAGCCGCCGCGCAGATTATACCAGCAGCCTTCGGTCTATTTGAGCGGAAGCTGGATGGAGATCGAGAATTTCCGCCGTATACTGATATACGACGAGTCCAAGCTTTGTCTGGAGTTAGCCAAAGGCCAATTTACCGTATACGGAGATGGAATGCGCATCCGAACTCTGGGGGCACACCGGATCACCTTGCAGGGGCGTTTTTTGCGCACCGAGTTGTCAGATGGATAGGAGGAGAGAAAAATGGAGCTGCGTTCACTGTGGGCATCGGTGCGTTTTACGGCCCAGAATGGCAGCCCGGAAGAGCTGCTGTCGGCGGCGGCACAGAGAGGATTGCATTTAGACCATATCCTGCCCTGTCCCGGCGGATTTATGGCCAGCTGTGCTGCCTGGCAATATCGTCCACTATCCCGCCTGGCTCGGCATCGGCGGGTACGGCTGCACATACAAAAGCGGAGAGGGCTCTTTTTTATCCTGCGTCCCCTGCTGCGCCGGAGCGGGTTGTGGCTGGGCGCTGCAATATTTATCCCATTGCTGTTTTGGTCGCAGGGACTGGTATGGTCCGTCCATTATGGAAGTCTAACCGCAGGACAACAAGCCCGCGCGCAGGTACTGCTGCGACAATCCGGCCTTATACCCGGCGCTCTTGTAAATGAAGAAAAGCTCGCAGCAGGCGAATACGCACTGGTGCAAAGCGGCGAATTCTCCTGGGCGAGCTTGAATTTTTCCTCCGGCAGGCTGGAGGTAGAAGCAGCGGTTGCAAAACCAGTTCCACCCATTGCGGCGGGTACCCTGCATGGGATGCGCGCCAAAACAGCGGGTACGGTAGTCAGCACCAACCTGATCCGCGGCACGATGCTGGTGCAGCCCGGACAGACCGTGGAAGCTGGTCAAGGTCTGATCGGCACAGCCCGCACAGAGCGCAACGGCGCACTGATCTTTGAACCCGCTGCCGGAACTGTGCGTGCCCGCATTGTCTGGAAAGGAGAATTTTGGGAGGAAATGCATACCGAAACGCCACAGCTGACTGGGAACAAGAGTGCGCATTATCAGCTGCTTTTTGCCGGACACAGCGTCTCTTTATCATGTCCTCGCACAGAAAAAGAGCCTGCGGTAAAAGTAAGACATTGGCAGCCGGAGCTGCTGGGTCTGCCCCTGCCGGTTTTTGTAGAAGAGACTATCTACTATGCACAAGAACCTGTATCCATACAGCGCACAGAAAAACAAGCTTTGGAACTTGGGCGGCTGCATAGTTTACAGGCTTTGTATGCCGCTTATCCAGATGCGGAGATCCTGACCCGGAAGGAGTCGGTTTCTTCCAGTGAGGGAAAACTAAGGTATCTTGTTTCCTATACGATTGTTGCGGATATCTGTGAGTGAGAATGAGACAAAAAAGCAGACAGCTTCCGCTGTCTGCTTTTTAAGTGCTTATTTATTTTGAGAGAACGACCGGGTATTTTTGCGAGATGTTTTTACCAGATACAGGAAACATTAGTTCTCCTCCGTATCTTGGTCCGGGGACACAGCTTTCTCCACCAGATCGTTCAGATCGAACTGATACCGATTGTGGCAGAAATGGCAAACGACCTCACAATGAGGGTCCTCATCCCGCATTTTTTCCAGCTCTCTGCGGCCCAGGCTCAGCAGCATCTGTTCGGTGCGCTCCTGGCTGCAGTCGCACTGGTAGGCAGCCGTATGAGTATCCAGCACCTGCGGCTCAAAGCCTGCCAGGGCCATCTGCATCATATCCTCAGGGGTCTTGCCGCTGCGCAGCATCTCGGTCACCGAGGGCATCGCTGCGATGTTCTGTTCCAGGCGGGTGATCTCCTCCTCCGTAGCGCCAGGCAGCAGCTGGACGAGGTAGCCGCCAGCACAGAGGATCGACAGATCCTTATCCACCAGCACGCCCAAAGCACAGACAGTGGGGACCTGCTCGCTGTAGGCATAGTAGCTGGTCAGATCTTCTGCGATCTCGCCGGAGACCAGGGGGACCTGTCCCACTGTAGGCTCTTTTTGCAGCTTATTATCCCGGATCACCGTCAGCACGCCGTCCTTGCCCACTGCACCACCTACATCCAGATGCCCATCGGCCCGAGGGGGCAGTTCTACCAAGGGGTTTTCCACGCAGCCTTTCAGGTGTCCTGCACCGTCGGCACAGGCGATCACCAAGCCCAGCGGTCCACCGCCGGAGACCCGCAGGGTCACACTGTCCCGTTCATCCTTCAGCATAGCGCCCATCAAGGCAGCACCTGTAAGCAGGCGGCCCAAAGCAGCACTGGCAGTCGCACTGGTCGTATGCAGCTGCTCGGCCCGGCGGACGATCTGGGTCGAATCCATCCCACAGAAAACAACGCCGCCATTTTCCGACAGACCACGGATCAAATTTGCCATCTTGTTATCCCTCCAACTGGGTATATTGTTTGACCGCACAGAAGAAGAAACGCTCGCTCTTTTCCGTCAACGGGCCAAAGCTCTCCCCATCACAGACGCTTTCCAATGCAAAACCGTGGTTTTCCAGCGCAATTCGCACCTGCTCCAGGGTATATGTATACTCAAAAAAGTCCTCATGGAACTGCTCCCCCGTCTCTAGATCGTCGATCTGGAGCTGGATCTCCACCCGGCGGGAAACAGGGTCATAGTGGTTTTTCCAGATGCAGCGGGCATCCTCCTGCTCAAAGGTAAAGCAGTTCTCCCCCAGGACCTCCTGGTGTTTATAGGGCGTGTTCATATCAAACAGGAGCACGCCGCCTTTTTCCATAAAAAAGCCAGCATTGGCAATGGCTTTATCCAGATCCGGCAGGTGGTTGAATGTGTCAAAGGTAGACACCGCCGCCTGGATCGTTCCATAGAGATCCAGCTGCAAAAGATCCTGCCGAAGCAGTAGCAGCCCCTGAGACAGCCCCAGCTGCTGGGCCTTATCCTGTACCACGCAGAGCATCTGTTCGGACTGATCGATGCCGATCATATCATAACCGGCCTGCGTCAGCATCAGGGTCAGTTCTCCTGTCCCACAGCCCAGATCTGCAACGATGCCATTCTGGATGCCGTGGGCATCCAGCTGCCCTTTGATCTGGGCATAGAGCGCATCATAGTCGGCTTCGCCGTTGAACTCATCGTAGAAATAGGCAAATTCATGGTAAGCCATGGCAGTTCACTCCTCACTCTGACCGCACTGTGCCACCGCAGCATCCAGTACAGCCTGAAGCTCTGGGATACCGTAGCCGTTTTCTCCGCTGGTCAGCAGCACCTTCTGACAGCCATAAGGCATCAGAATGGCCTCAAACTCGGCCTGCGTCTTTTGCAGCTGGCTTTTTTTCAGCTTGTCCGCCTTGGTCAATGCCACTACAAAGGGGACGCGATGATACCGCAGGTATTCCAGCATCTGGATATCGTCAGCGCTGGGGGCATGGCGGCAATCGATCAGCTGCACCAGCAGTGCCTGCTGACGAGGGGCATCAAAGTAACCGTTGATCAGGTTGTCCCACCGCTCCCGGTCAGCGTTAGCCACCTTGGCATAGCCATAGCCGGGCAGGTCTACAAAGTAGCACTGATCCACCCCATAAAAATTGATGGTTGCTGTTTTGCCCGGGGTGCTGGACACCCGTGCGAGATTTTTGCGGTTGCACAGCTTATTGATGAGACTGGATTTGCCTACGTTGGAACGGCCCGAAAAACTCAGTTCGGGGCGGTCGCTGGGGGGCAGCTGGCTGGCCAGGCCATAACTGGCCAGAAACTCTGCCTTTTGATACTTCATAGCTCTCTCCCTTTCTCTGCTCTAACGGTCAGCATACCGGCCCTGCCTGGACGCTGTCCGCCACAGGGGCTTTTTCTGGCTGTGTTTTTTGGGAAGAACGGCTCCGACGGGAAGCTGATTTCTTTTCCCGAAGCAGAGCTGCTTCCAATACCTGCGAGAGGTTTGTTACCGGCAGAAACTCCAGGTTCTTTTTCACCTCGTCATCCACTTCATACAGATCCGGCTCGTTTCCCTTGGGGATCAGCACCAGCTTCATCCCCTCCCGATACGCAGCCATGCTCTTTTCCCGCAGGCCGCCAATGGGCAGCACATTGCCATGCAAGGTGATCTCACCGGTCATGGCAACATCTCCCCGCACCGGCAGCCCGGACAGACAGGACACCAAGGCTGTGGTCAGCGTAACGCCAGCCGAAGGGCCGTCCTTGGGCACTGCGCCCTCGGGGGCATGGATATGCAGATCGCATTTCTTCAGGCGCTCCGGGTCGATGCCATATTCTGCTGCATGGACCCGCACATAGGTGACCGCCAGCTGGGCACTCTCCTTCATAACATCGCCCAGGGAACCAGTGACCGTGATCTTTCCGCTGCCCTCATCCATGACCTGTACTTCGATCGGCAGAGTCTCGCCGCCCACACTGGTCCAAGCCAGACCATTGGCGACACCCACCATATTGGTGCGGTTCAAGAAGTCTGCCTTGACCTGGCGGGGACCCAGCAGCTCTTCCAGCGAGGAGGCCGTGACGGATACACTCTCGACCTCACCACTGGCGATCTTTCGGGCACATTTGCGGAGCACACTGGTAATAGTACGCTCCAGATTACGCACACCGGCCTCACGGGTATACCCATCGATGATATCATACAAAGCGCTCTGCGACAGCGTGACCTTTCCAGACAGACCGCAGAGTTTGAGCTGCTTAGGCAGCAGATGTTTGCGGGCGATATTGTATTTTTCCACCCGGGTATAACTGGGCAGCTCGATCACATCCATACGATCCCGCAGAGGGCCGGGAATACTGCCCAGATCGTTGGCCGTAGTAATGAACAGAACATGGCTCAGATCGTACGGAATATCCAGGAAATGGTCATTGAAGGTGCCGTTCTGTTCCGGGTCCAGGGCTTCCAGCAGAGCGGCTGCGGGGTCGCCCCGGAAATCTCCTGCCAGTTTATCGATCTCGTCCAGCAGCATCAGCGGGTTGGAACTCTTGGCCGTGATCATGGCAGAAATGATCTTACCCGGCATGGCGCCAATATAGGTGCGGCGATGACCACGGATCTCGGCTTCATCCCGCACACCACCCAGGCTCAGGCGCACATATTTGCGCCCAAGGCTCTCGGCGATGGAACGAGCGATACTGGTCTTACCCACACCCGGAGGGCCTGCCAGACAGATGATCTGTGCCTTGACATCCGGCGACAATTTGCGCACAGCCAAGATCTCCAGAATACGGTCCTTGACCTTTTTCAGACCATAGTGGTCCCGGTCCAGGATCTGCTGCGCCCGGGCAATGTCCAGATCATCCACCGTAAAGGTATTCCAAGGCAGGTCCAGGCAGGTGTCCAGATAGGTGCGGATGATCGCAGCTTCCTGGTTGCTGCCCTGCATCTTGGCAAGGCGATCCACCTCTTTCAGCAGCTTTTTCTCGCTGTCCTCGGCCAAGTGCAGTTCCTGGATACGGCGGCGGTATTCATCCGCTTCGGCATGGGTGTCGTCCCCTTCTCCCAGCTCATCGTTGATCACATGGAGCTGTTCGTGCAGGTAATACTCCCGCTGGTTGCGGTCCATTGCTTCGTTGACCTTATCAGCGATCTCCTTTTCCACCCGCATCACCTGGCACTCCCGCCGCAGCATCTCGATCAAACGCTGCAAACGGCCCGTCAGGGTGTTTTCATTCATGACCGCCTGCTTATCCTCATAGCGGAACAAAAGATTGGCGGGGATGTATTCGCTCAAAAATACCGGGTCATCGCTGGAAACGATGGAGAACACCACATCTTTGCCCAGACGGGGGTTCATGCCCAGGTATTCATCAAAGCAGCTTTTCAGGCTGCGGAGCAATGCTTCCAGACGGATGGAATCATCGGCCTTGACCCCGCGGACAGGGGCCGGGCGGACAGATGCCAGCAGAAAGCTGCCGCTGCCGTCCAGACCCAGCATCTTTGCACGGGTCTTACCCTCTACCAGAACCTTGACCAATTCATCCGAGACACGAAGCACCTGTTTGACCTCGGCTACTACGCCATAAGCATACAGATCTTCCGCCGCAGGCTCATCGGTACCCATCTCTTTCTGGGTCACCAAAAAAACATTGGAATTGTTGGCCATAGCCCACTCCACTGCAGCAATGCTTTTCGCACGGCCTACCTCAAAGTGGACCAAATTGTTAGGAAACACCACCAGACCCCGCAGGGCGATGGCTGGCAGGTGCAGCTCATGACGCTCCACCTTTACCGTAACTTTTTCAGACATATACAAACCTCCCGGCTGCCTTTGCGCTGTGTCGGGCAAAGACAGTTTTTTTAAGGGTCAGAATGAAAGGTGCAAAATGCCCTTATAACTTTAGGAATACTTCTTATTATATCGGAATCTATCTGCTGGTGCAACTGTTTTTGGATGGAAGCACTTGCGCTGTATAAGCGCTTCACTGGTATGGAAACGGCTTATTCTCCCCGCTTTTCCTTTGTATTCAGTCCCAGGCGGCTAAGGGCCGGCAGCAAAGCGCGCAGAGTAATAGAAGTAAGCGCCCCCATACCAAGCCCCAGTACCAGCATGACCGGTGCATAATACAGCGACATCGCAGAAGAAAGGATCAGTCCGGCCCCCAGCAGCTGGCCGATGTTATGCGCCAGCGCACCGCAGACCGACAGAATAAACCAAGTAGGACGCAGCGGCAGAACATAGTACAGCAGCCACATCACCAGCAGCGACAGCATCCCTCCGCAGAAGGACAAAAAGCCTGCGGTTGGTCCGGACACCAAAAACACAAAGCCTGCTTTCAGCAGATCAAGTGCCAAAGCCTGTCCCGGTCCCATGAAAAACAGCGCATACATCACCACAATGTTGGCCAGCCCTAGTTTCATCCCGGGCAGAAGCCCCGGGATCACCAAGGTGCCTTCCACAAAGGACAATGCCATAGCCAGCGCAAACAGCAGACCAGATAAAGCGATCTGACGTGTCTTTTTGTAGGTATGCCGCGGCATAAAGCGCGCCTCCTCTCGGTTGATAGGTCGTTTATTTCTCGGCTGCAGACAGTGCCTGCTCGTACTGCTCCTGTTCTTCCATGGCAGCCTCCCAAGCAGCAAACAATTCTTCCTGATGGAAGCGCAGGTCGCTCAATTCATCGCTTTTCTGGCGCAGCAGCTGCGGGTCGTTGTAAACTTCCGGGCTGTTGATCTCGCTGTCCAGCTCTACCTCTCGTGCGCCGCAGGCTTCCATCTCATCCTCACAGGCTTTGATCTTAGCGCGCAGTTCTGCACGGCGGCGGCGCTGTTCCTTGCCGTAGCCGGTCTTTGCCGGTTCTGCTGCCTGAGCAGGTGCAGCCGCAGGGATCGCCCGCCCCATAAGTGCATCATAACTGGGGTACAGGGTGGCACGGCCGTCCTCCAAATAAAGGATCGGACACGCCAGACTGTTCATCAAATGACGGTCATGCGTTACCAGCAGCAATGTGCCAGTATAGGCTTGCAGTGCTTCGGTCAGATTCTCGCGGGTATAAATATCCAGGTGGTTGGTGGGCTCGTCCAAAAACAGCAGATTGGGCCGTTCCAGCACGATCTCTGCAAAACGAAGGCGAGCCAGCTCGCCGCCGGAGAGGGCCTCGCAGGGTTTGAATACCGTTTCGCCCCGGAAGCCCAGTCTTGCCAAATGACTGCGCACCTCCAGCTCAGTCATGCGGGGATACTTGTTCCAAATAACATCGATCACCCGTCCTGCGCCCACTCGATTCTGCTGCTGGGCAAAAATACTGGGGCGCGCCCCGGTGCCCAGACGCACCATACCGCCGGAGGGACGGCGCTTGCCGTCTAACACCTGCATCAAAGTGGATTTGCCTGCGCCATTGGGTCCGGCGATCACCAGCCGCTCTCCGCGGCACACTGTGTAGGTAAAGGGCTCTAACAGAGTGCGCTCCCCGATGCGGACACTAAGGTTTTTGAGCATCACCAGCTCATTCCAAGGCTCCACGTCGTATTCAAAACGGAATTTCAGCTCGTTGGTCTCATCCACAGGAGCTTCCGTGATCTCCAGCTTTTCCAGCTGTTTGCGGCGGCTTTGAGCCATTTTAGTGGTGGAAGCCCGAACCAGATTGCGGTCTATGTAATCCTGCAATTTTTCGGCCAGTGCCACATCCGCATCATGCTGTTTTTGACGCAGTGCATCGGCGGCCTCTTTCTGCGGCAGATAGGCAGAGAAATTGCCTTTATAAGTGGTCATGGTCTGACCGGCAACCTCCCAGATCTTTGTACACACGTTGTCCAGGAAATAGCGGTCATGGCTGACCACCAGTACAGCACCGGAATAGGTCTTGAGGTAGCTTTCCAGCCATTCCATCGTGGCAAAGTCCAGATGGTTGGTAGGCTCGTCCAGGATCAGCACATCCGGCTTTTCCAGCAGCAGTTTTGCCAAACGCAGGCGGGTCAGCTCTCCGCCAGAAAGCACGCCAACATTTTTGCCCCAGGTATCCTGAGCAAAACCCATACCAGACAGCACCTTTTTGATGTTGACATCCATCTGGTAGCCATCTGCAGCATCAATGATGCTTTGCAGCTCCTCATGCTGCGCCAACAGCTGGGTCTGATTGGACTCTGCCGCCATTTTGCGCTCCAGGATCTGCATACGGGCCATGGCCTCCAGCACAGGAGCAAAGCAGGAGCGCATCTCCCCATAAATATCCAGGGTCACATCCAGCTTGGCGTTTTGTTCCAGGTAACCCAGCGTGACTCCATGGGTCACGCTGAATTCCCCATCGTAATCGGTGTATTCTTCGGTCAGGATCTTCAGCAAGGTCGTTTTTCCGGCGCCGTTCTGCCCCACGATGCCAATGCGGTCCTCTCGTTCAACACTGGCCGTCACGTCCCGCAAAACGAGTTTTTCGCCAAAGCTCTTGCCCAGTTTTTCTAAATGAATCAGCATAATTTCCACACATCCCTCGGCACAGAAATGGTTACGGCTGGTGGCGGCGGTGCTTCAGCCCCAGGTTGGCCAGTTCCTCCGGCTCCATGATCAAGGGGTACAGCTGCTCCAGCGCATCGATCTCGTAAGTCGGGCAGACCTTGCCCGGATTTTCCGCATGAGAAGGGTTGAACCAACAGGTATCCAAACCAGCGCCATTGCCGCCCTGGATATCGCTGGAAAGGCTGTCGCCTACCATCAGAACATGTTCCCGGTTTTCCACCCCAAGAGCCCGCAGAGCCGCATCAAAGATCTTACGGTTGGGCTTTTCGGTGTCCAGTTTTTCGGAGACAAAGACCCCTTCCATATAATCTGCCAAGCCAGACTCCACCACCCGGCGGGACTGCACCCGGTCAAATCCATTGGTCACAATGGCCAGGGTAGCCACTTCGGACAGTTCGTGCATCACATCCAGCACGTTGCTGGCCATAAGGTCGGGATGCGTGGACAGGCGCTCCAGATAATAGCGGTTCATCTCGGGGCCATTTCCCGCAGCGTCCACAGCTTTCAGGAAACGGGTAAAGCGCTCCGCCATCAGTTTTTCCCGACGGATCTGCCCTTTTTCCAGCTGCTGCCAGAGTTCAGCATTGATCTCGCGGTAGGTCTGTACCGTCTGTGCATCGGGCTCGATGCCATAGTTGATCAGCGTTTCGGCCAGCGCCTTGCTTTCCGCGGCATCAAAATCCAGCAGCGTATTGTCAGCATCAAACAGAACACAATAATATTTTGCCATAAAGCGTCCCTTTCTCTTTCTATAAAGCGAGGAGATGCCCTGCCCTCAAAAGGACAGCTCATCTCTTGTTTTTACAGGCAGAAGCCAGCCCTGTCTTCTGGCAGAGCTGGCTTCCCGTTTAACCCGGAATGATCTCGTACATTTCCTCATCTGTCTGCAGGGGCTGATTGTCCTGGCAGGCAGCACTGCCCCCGCAGGAGACCGGTTTGCATTTATACATTTCTTCCTCAAGGGCGCGGTTATCGATCACCGGCCAATCCATCTCGTAGTGATCCACGCTGCCGTCGGTCACATCTTCTGCCCCGGGCATACTGGGTACAAGAAGCTCTTCATCGGTCATAGGTTCAAAGCCTCCTTTCTTGCTGTCAGCATATGCACGGCAAGAAAAAAGCGTGAATCTCAAGCCTGCCCCGTAGCTTCTGCATCGGCGGAGGGTTCCTGAGAGGCTGCATCATTTTCAGCGCTCTCTTCCTCCTGCGATTCCTGTTTTGAAGGCGCTTCCTCTTTGTTGTTCTCAGGGGACGGTGCATTGCCAGTGTCTTCCGAGTTGCCGGAGGAGGCAGAGGAATTACCGGAGCCGCCATTTCCGGATGATGTATCTCCCGTTGCACCGGTGGAGCCGGTGGATTCACCAGGAGCAGAGGATGCACCTTCCGAGCTGCTCGGGACCGAAGAATCGCCAGAGGGCGTGCTGTCCGAACCACCCGAAACAGAAGACCCGTTGCCGCTGGAGGTGCTTCCTGATCCAGCGCCCGCCCCGGAATCCGAGCCGGTGCCACTTCCAGAGGAGGCCCCTGAACTGGCACCACTGGAAGAGCTGCTGCCCGACGAAGAAGCAGAACTGCTGCCGGAGCCAGCTTCTACACCGCCCACGGAGATGACCAGCGGGTTACTGGCCACGCTGCTGCCGTTATACTGCAGCACTGCGTAGATCTGATAGGTGGAATTCAGCATTTCATCATTGACCAGCACCGTTACCTTTGTGCGGCCAGCAGCATCTACTACTTCCTCTCCATTTGCGTACCAATGCAGGTCTTCGGCCTTGGCATACTTGCCCTTAAGGGTAGCCTTGAAGGTATACGAGGTACCTAAAAATCCCTTGCCATCGCTGGAGATCTGGACGGACACTGCCGAGAAGACCGCTGTTACATCCAGGTTCTGCTTAAAGCCCGTGTCTGTACGGGTACGGTCGGTAACGCCGTCGCTCCATTTGACAAACACATAGCCTTCATCGGGCACAGCGGTAACACTGACCGACTGCGTAGGTGCGGTGACAGCATAAGACAGCGAAGTTTTGCCAGAGACATCTCCGCTGGACAGCGTGCCGCCGCCATTTTTGTCCACATGATAACGTGCCTCAAACTCCTTGGATTCTGCCTCAGAGGAAGCTGCCGCACTGGACGAATCCGGAACGGCGGAACTGGGGTTCGAGGTATACTCCAAGGTGCGGATCGGAATACCGCTGGTATCCGGGCGGCGATCCTCGGTTTGATACGCGTGGGTGCGCAGATAGTTCAGCATTGCTTTCAGGCCGCTGCTCTTCAGGTGGATATCCCCGGCACCATAAAAATCCGCCTGGCCGTAGCCGGTCTCATCCTTAAGGACCTCTGCGCTGTTCAAAAACTTGACCCCCAGCTGTTCACACATGGTCAGCAATGCCATGTTGAAATCGTCGATCTTCGTTTGATCCATCTGGGGATAGCTGGCGTGATCGGCGGGTACCGGCGGCACCGTATTGACGATAATATCGGTATAGGGATAGCTGGCCTGGATAGCCTGCACCAGTGCGGTATAGTTATTGATAAAATCCTGCACCGCCATACCGGTATCATTGGTACCCAAGGTCAGAACTACCCGGCGGGGCTTCATCATAGCCACAGCCTGCGGGATGGTATACCGGTTATTGTTGTTTTTAAAGCTGACGATCCCCTCCTGCAGTGCCGAGTGCAGACCGATCCCCTCTTTGGCGCAAAACTGCTGCAGAGATACCAGACCATTATTATAGAGACGCACCGTGTTGGAATCACCCAAAAACAAAGTCTGGGCCAGGTACTCCTCCCCTGCGTCGGGGGTCTCTGTAAGCAGTGCAGCGGAAGTGTTATCGATCTGATAATGACCGGAAAGATCCTCTTCCCCCGGCAGCAGCGGCTGTTCCGGTTGAGCAGGCTCGGAAGAAGCAGGCGGCTGATATTTGCCCTGTGCTAGCTTGGTCAGGGTGATGCCTGCGGTCAGCAGAACGGCCACCGCACAAAGGCCGCAGACCCACAGAGCCTGCTTTTGCATAGGTGTAATGGATTGTTTGTTTTGTTGTTTGTTTCGGTTCATGTTCATTCCCCAATTCTATCCATAGAAACCGTTTATCCCAGGATGTACTGCGTCAGAGCGGCACAGCTGTCCGCATAAAATACAGGGGCAAACGGCTCACACTCTGCACGGCTGCCATAGCCATACAATGCAGCTGCTGCAGTCAGACCACAGTCCGCTGCACCGCGCAGATCTTCAGCCCGGTCCCCCACCATCAGCACACGCTTGCCTGTCAAAAGCGGCTGAGACAAGACATACCGGACCACATCGGTTTTGGTGTCCCGGGACTCATCCATGGAGGCACCGCCGATAAAATCAAAGAGGTCTGCCAGACCCTGCTCCTGCAGGATCGGTGTGACCACCTGGGTGGGTTTGGATGTAGCTGTGCACAGGATCAGACCTGCATCCTTTAGCTGACGCAGCATCTGGGCAGCGCCCGGATAAGGTGCACATTCATGGCTGCCTTTTACATGGTAGCTGTCCCGGTACATCTGGGTGGCCTGTTCGATCTGCTCTGCACTGGCAAAGTGCTCTGCAAAAGTGCGGCGCAGCGGCGGCCCCAGATAGCGGCGCAGATCCAGCTGCGCAGTGTCCACTCCCATGGCAAGGAATACTTCTTCCAGTGTATGCAGGATGCCGGGGGCGGAGTCTATCAACGTACCGTCCACGTCAAACAAAATCGCATCATAGTGCAGCAAGCTTGTTTCCTCACTTTCTGTTATCAAGAGCGCCAGGCCAAAGCTCCGGCAGCAAAGTTTTGATGTTCTGGCTTTTTGTGCCCGGAGGTTGGAGGATATTCTGTATCCGATACACCCCAAACATCTTATAGTATAACACAGATTTGCGTTATCAGCAATTCTCACAAAAGATTTTATAGATTTTATACATTTCGCAAGGCACTCTCATAGCGTGAAGAGGTCCATCCTGCAGATTCAAGTAAAAAAGTCTCTGGCCGTGCGGCTGAAATAACCGCAAACACACCAGAGACCTCTGTCTGCAATTTACGCTGCGCAGTTTCCTGCCAAAGCGGAAAACGCACCTCTGTCAGATGCTGTCTTTGTCCCGCAGCTGAGGAAAAATTACTGTGCAGTCCCCTGTCCGCCGGAAGGCGGATAATAGAGGTTGTTGGAGATAAACTCCAGCTTATCCTTTAACACAAGCTCCAAATTTGCCACTGCATGGACCATGTTGGTGGCAGAATCATTGACCTCCAGCAGCTTGCACAGGTCCAGATCCGGCATTGTCATGGCGACCTTCATCTTCTGGCTTTCCGCACAGAGGATGTGGCTCAGCGCACTTTCCTGTAAAGCGATGCTCTCCATCAGATCCACGACCGCCTGATCCAGGGAAACATTGGGCAGCTGAGGGCAGCACAGTTCACAGTTGTTGGTATGATTGTTGCAGTCAGACATAGCAGTTCATCCTTTCGTATCTCTGCCTATTGGTCAGAGAAGTCTGTCTCATGCTATGTTTGCCCTCACAAAAAGGTTACTGCTCCGATGCTTTTTCTGCTGTGCGAGCCTTTTCAATGGTTTCTCGGTAGCCGCCTGATCCATACTGGATGCAGCGATTGATCCGGCTGATGGTGGCAGTGGAGATCTCGGTGGTTTTTACGATCTGCTCATAGGTGCTGCCATCCAGCAAGAACTTTGCCACCTGAAGCCGCTGCGCCATATCCGAAAGTTCTTTCACGGTGCAAAGGTCCTCAAAGAAGTGGTAGCACTCCTCCCGGGTCTCCAAGGTCAAGATCGCATCAAACAGAGCATCGGTGGCTTTATTCCGTATAGGATCCTTGCTGGGCATAATAGTGCCCTCCTTCATATGTTTATTCTCACTTTCACTTTACCACATCAAAGCAAAAAAGTCAAGGTTGTCGTCGGACAACGGACAAGTGAAACAAAATCATCTAAAAGTTGGCCTATTTTCATCTTTCGATTCGTTCACTCTTCCAATTATTTCAAAATATATTGACAAATTGTGAAAACAGGACTAAATTAACGGCACGACCCCTGACAATGAGAACAGAGGCCAAAAATAGAAAAGAGGGATTGAGAAAATGAACACCTTGGTCATCGTTTTGATTGCTGCTGTGTGCCTGCTGGGCGCTTATGTCCTGTACGGACGGTGGCTAGCCAACAAATGGGGGGTAGACCCGCAGGCCAAGACTCCTGCTGTGCTGCATGAAGACGGCCGAGACTTTGTTCCCGCTGATGGATGGACTGTATTCAGCCATCAGTTCAGCTCCATTGCAGGTGCCGGCCCTGTGACCGGTGCGATCCAGGCCGCCGCTTTTGGCTGGCTGCCAGTGCTTTTGTGGGTCCTGATCGGCGGCATCTTCTTCGGCGCTGTTACTGATTTTGGCGCTCTGTATGCTTCGGTGAAGAACGACGGCAAGAGCATGGGTATGCTGATCGAAAAATACATCGGAAAGACTGGCCGCAAATTGTTCCTGCTGTTCTGCTGGCTGTTCTGCGGCATCGTCATCGCGGCCTTTGCAGATATGGTTGCGGGCACCTTTAACGCCTATGGAGCAGATGGTGCATTGACCGATGCTGCTGCTACTAACGGTGCCGCAGGCATGGTCTCCATCATGTTTATGGTTTTTGCTGTCGTGTTTGGACTGCTGCAGAAAAAGCTGCACCTTACTGGCTGGAAAGAAAGCGCGGTCAGCATCCTGTTTATCGTGTTCTCCTTTGCCATCGGTGCCAATCTGCCTTTGATCTTGGGCAAAGCCATGTGGAGCTACATCACCTTTGTGTACATTTTTTTCGCAGCTGTTCTGCCTATGTGGATGCTCAAGCAGCCTCGCGACCACATGACCACTTTTATGTTTGTCGCTATGATCGCTGGCGCTGTGGTAGGGTTGCTGGTAGCACACCCCAAGATGAATCTCCCTGTTTATACTGGCTTTGATAACGCTTCTTTGGGAACCATGTTCCCCATCCTGTTCGTCACGGTGGCTTGTGGCGCTGTATCCGGATTTCATAGTCTCGTATCCAGCGGCACCTCCTCCAAAACGGTATCCAACGAGAAGGATATGCTCAAGGTCGGTTATGGCGCCATGGTTTTGGAGAGCCTGCTGGCGGTGCTGGCTTTGTGTGTGGCTGGTGCGGCAGCTGCAGCGGATGGGACGCCTGCTGCGGGCACTCCCTTCCAGATCTTCAGCCGTGGAGTCGCTGGCTTCTTTGAGATGTTCGGCGTGCCTGCCTATGCTGCCACTGTGTTTATGACGATGTGTGTCTCTGCGTTGGCATTGACAAGCCTGGATGCTGTCGCCCGCATTGGACGGATGAGCTTTCAGGAGCTTTTCAGTGTAGATGATATGGAGCACGCACCGGCCTGGCGCAAACTATGCTGCAACCTCTATTTTTCTACATTTGTGACCCTGGCATTTGGCTTTGTGCTGACCAAGATCGGATACGCCAACATCTGGCCTCTGTTTGGTTCTGCCAATCAGCTGCTGTCCGCTTTGGTTCTGTCGACTCTGTGCGTCTTTTTGAAGGTGACGGGCCGCAGCAACAAAATGCTGATGCCGCCGCTGGTCATCATGTTGTGTGTCACCTTTACTGCTCTGGTACAGCGGCTGCTTGCCATGGTCAGTGCCATCCGCACTGCTGCTTCTGTAACGATCCCCGCCGGAGAGACCACCTGGACCGCTGTATTCTTTGCCAACGGTTTGCAGCTGATCCTGGCCGTAATGCTGATCGTACTGGGGTTGAATATCGTCCTTCACTCGGTCAGTGCTTATAAAAAGGCACAAGACAAAACCGGCGCTGCTAAAACATCCGAACAAACTGCAACGGCTCATTCCCGTGCCTGATTCCTGCCCTTTTCCCTAACTATTCTGCCGTCGGCCAAAAGGTCGGCGGCTTTTTGATGCCCTTTTGATGCCCTATAGAAAAAAGAGAGCATCTGCAATCGTGCAGATGCTCTCTTTTTATCATCAGATCGAAATGGTGTTGCAAACATCCATCAGGACGGGGTCCAGGCTCTTGGTCATCTCCAGGGCCTCATCCACAGGGTAATCCACCAGCTGCTCGCCCTTCATGCCGACGATGCGGTTGAACTTGCCCTGCTCCAGCAGGCAGACAGCCCGATAACCCATAGCGGAAGCGTTGACGCGATCCCGCAGAGTAGGCGAACCACCGCGCTGAACATGGCCCAAAATCGTGGCACGGGTATCGATGCCGGTACGTGCCTGGATCTCGCTGGCGATCTCCTGCGAGTGACCAATGCCCTCGGCCACGATCACGACAAAGTGACGCTTACCTGTGCGCTGCGTCTCGATGATCTTATCCAGGATATCCCGCTGCATATCAAATTCCCGCTCCGGCAGCAGCACAGCCATAGCGCCGGAGGCGATCGCCACATTCAGAGCGATATAGCCTGCATTACGGCCCATGACCTCCACAACGCTGCAGCGGTCATGGCTCTGGGTGGTATCCAGCAGCTTGTCGATCATCTCCAGGGCGGTGTTCATAGCGGTATCAAAACCGATGGTGTAGTCGGTGCAGGCAATATCGTTGTCGATGGTGCCAGGCAAGCCGATCATCGGGATGCCGCGATGTGCCAGCTCACGAGCGCCACGGTAGGAACCATCGCCGCCAATGACCACCAGTGCATCGATGCCCAGCTCACGGCACTTGGCTGCGCCCTTATCCTGGCCTTCCTTCGTCTTGAACTCCAGGCAGCGGGCAGAATACAGGATCGTACCGCCCTTTTTAATAATATTTGAAACACTGCGCAGGTTCATCTCAAAGCATTCGCCGTTCAGCAGGCCATTATAACCGCGCTGGATGCCGATCATACGGAAGCCCTTGTGCAGGCCGGTGCGGACAACGGCACGGACCGCAGCGTTCATACCAGGAGCGTCGCCACCACTGGTCAGGACGCCGATCGTTTTGATTTGCTTTTCCATAACTAGAGATACCCTCCAACTTCTTCACTTACCTCTGGGTTTTAGCCCAGTTGTCCGGCAAGACCCGGACGCTTGATGCAAAGTTGCTCCAATTTGCCTGCAACCATTATAACACAATACAGGCCGTTTGAAAACATCCCACCTGTCAGGATTCGTGCGCAGAAATGTCATTTTGTTGCAACATTTTCTGTGCCCAACAGCCGCTGCAGCTCCTGCATCAGCAATGGATGCCCAGAAGCGTATAACCGGCGCGGCACGCCCAGTTTCTGTTTTGTATCCTGCAAATACAGAATCACAGGCATAGAACCATCAAAGATCTCCAATAAGTTGATGACCTTATCATACTGCGGGCAGGTGCGGGACGGCAGCCGCAGATACAGCCGCTGCGGCTGAGCCGGACGAGATACCGCCCCCGCCGGGCGTCCGGCGCCATACTGATCGATGGGGGTGACCGTCTCTGCCATCAGTTTAGGAGGCTCATCCTCCCGCACCGACAGCCGCCCATCAATGACCACAACCGCATTATCCTGCAAGGCATCCCGGAAGAGATCCAGCACCCGCGGAAATACGATCACTTCCAGTGTACCCGTCAGGTCTTCTACACTGGTAAATGCCATCATACTGTTGGACTTTGTGGTCATCATTCGGGTCTTGACAATGGTACAGACGATGCGCACATGGCTATTATCCAGCTTATGGGCATCCTCTCCGGTCAGCGCCTTGATGGCGTGGGATGCGATACAGGCCGATTGCTCCCTATACGCATCCAGCGGATGGCCGGACAGATACAACCCACTGACCTCCTTCTCTTGCTGAAGAAGCTCCGAGGGGGTATATTCCGGCAGAGGGCGGATCTCATAGTTATCCGCTGACGGAGCGCTCTCCCCTCCGCTCATAACAGAAAACAGATCCAGCTGTCCATCCAGATTGCGGCGGGCATCGGTCTCGACGCTTTTGGTGATCCCCTCTACTGCCTCGACCAAGCTATGGCGATTGCCCCCCATACCATCAAAAGCACCGGCTTTGATCAGGCTCTCCACTGCCCGGCGATTCAGCTCTGCGCCATACAATCTCTTGCAAAAATCATATAAGCTGCTGAAAGGGCGCTGCTGTCGTTCGGATACTACCCGGTCGATCAAGCCGCGGCCCACATTTTTGATGGCATTGAGGCCAAAACGGATCTGACCGTTGGCCGTTGCGGTAAACCCACCGCCCGAGATGTTGATATCCGGTGGCAGTACCTTGATGCCCAGACGGGCGCACTCGCCGGTATATTCGATGACCTTGTCCGTATTATCCAGCACGCTGGTCAGCAATGCGGCCATAAACTCACTGGGATAGTGGGATTTCAGGTAAGCGGTCTGGAAAGCCACATAGGCATAGCAGGCCGCATGGCTCTTATTGAACGCATACGAGGCAAAGCTGGACATTTCATCGTAGATCTCATTGGCGACCTTTTCAGAGATGCCATTGGCTACACAGCCAGGACATTCATGGCCCGGCTCCGTACAGCCGTGGACAAAATGCTCCCGTTCAGCCTCCATCACAGCATGCTTTTTTTTGCTCATGGCCCGGCGAACATTGTCTGCCTGGCCAAAGGAGAAGCCTGCCAGCTCCCGGAAGATCTGCATTACCTGCTCCTGGTAGACGATGCATCCGTTGGTCACATCCAGGATATGCGCCAGCTGCGGTGTCTTGTACTGGATCTTATCCGGCTGATGACGGTTATGCAGGTAGGTGGGGATGGAATCCATCGGTCCCGGACGATACAGGCTGATCAGAGCGATGACATCTTCCAGACTGTGGGGCTGCAGACCCATCAGGACCTGCTTCATGCCAGAGGATTCCAGCTGGAATACACCTTCGGTTTCTCCCTGGCTGAGCATTTGATAGGTCTGGGGGTCATCGTAGTTCAGCTTCTGCATCGAGAAGCCCGGCTCCCGTTTTTGCACAGCAGTTTCTGCGTCCCGGATCACCGTCAGGGTACGCAGCCCCAGAAAGTCCATCTTCAAAAGGCCCAGTTCCTCGATCTCGGTCATATTGAACTGGGTCACCGGCAGGCCATCGTTGGTGGCCAAGGGCAGATAGTAGTCTGTGGGCTTTGGCGTGATCACCACACCCGCAGCATGCGTGGAAGCATGCCGGGGCATCCCCTCCACTTTGACCGCTGTGTCGATCAATTCTTTGACCTGCGGGTCAGTATCATACATCCGGCGCAGTTCGCTGGAGACTTCCAATGCCCGTTTCAGGGTCATTTTCAGTTCCATGGGCACCTGTTTTGCCACCGCATCTACGTTTTGGTATGGCAGACCCATGACCCGGCCCACATCCCGGATCGCGTTGCGGGCCGCCATTGTACCAAATGTGACGATCTGGGCTACATGGTCCGCACCGTATTTCCGGTTGACGTAGTCAATGACCTCCTGCCGACGCTCGTAACAAAAGTCCACATCAAAGTCCGGCATACTGACACGCTCCGGGTTCAGGAAGCGTTCAAAGATCAGATTATAGCGGATAGGGTCGATGTCGGTAATGCCCACACAATAGGCCGCAATGCTGCCCGCACCAGAGCCACGTCCCGGTCCCACAGGGATGCCCTGGCTTTTTGCGTAGTGGATATAGTCGTAAACGATCAGGTAGTAGTTGGTATACCCCATCTTTTTGACCACACCGATCTCATACGTCAGGCGGTCTTTGTTGGCCTGCGGAACATCCGGACCATAGCGGTGTTCCAGACCCTCCCAGCAGAGCTTTTCAAAATACGCCTGATTGTCCATCCCATCGGGGGCTTCGTAATAAGGAATCTTGGTATGACCAAAATCAAAATCAAAGTTGCACTGCTCTGCAATGCGCGCCGTGTTGGCACAGGCTTCCGGCACCATCGCAAACAGGTCGTACATCTCTTGGGTGGACTTGACATAGAACTCCTCTGTCTGGAATTCCATCTTATCAGCGTCCTGAATGGTCTTACCGGTTTGGATGCACAGCAGGATGCTCTGCATTTTAGCATCCTCTCTGCGGAGGTAATGGGCATCGTTGGTAGCCGCCATGGGGATACCGGTATCCCGTGCCAGCTTGATAAGCTGGGGCAGTACCTGCGTATCCTCTGCCAGACCATGGTCCTGCAGCTCGATATAATAGTTGCCCTCGCCAAACAGATCCCGATACCAAAGCGCCACTGCTTTGGCACGGTCGTAATCCCCAGCCAAAAGCGCCTGCGGGACCTCGCCCGCCAGACAAGCGGACAGACAGATCAAACCCTCGTGATACTGCTCCAGAAGCTGTTTGTCCACCCGGGGTTTAGAGTAAAATCCCTCCGTGAATGCAGCGGATACCATTTTGATCAGGTTCTGATACCCCTGCTCATTTTTGCACAGCAGGATCAGGTGATGGCTGCCGTCCATCCGGTTGACCTTGTCAAACCTCGTCCGGGTGGCCACATATACCTCACAGCCTATGATGGGTTTTACGCCTGCTTTTTTGGCAGCCTTGTAAAACTGCACGCAGCCATACATAACTCCGTGGTCGGTACAAGCAACGGCGGTCTGACCACATTCCTTGACGCGCTCCATCAGCTGATCGATCCGGCAGGCACCGTCCAGAAGGCTGTATTCTGTATGCAGATGCAGGTGGACGAACTCCTGTGCTGCGCTGCTCATGACTGCCCCTCCTGTTCTCTCTGGCGCAGGTCATCTGCCAGCGCTTCAAGTTTTTTCATGCGATAAGAAAGACCAGATTTGCTCAGTTCCGGTTCAAAACAGCTGCACAGTGCGGTAAGGGAGAGATCCGGGTTTTTCAGGCGCATCTCTGCGGCTTCCCGCAGCGGCAGGGGCAGAGCCTCTAACGCGTTGTGCTGCTGCAAATAGCGGATGGCCCGCAGTGTCTGGGCACTGGCCCGGGCGCTTTTGCCCAAATTAGCCGTGTCGCAGTTGGTATGACGGTTGATCTGATTGCGCACCTGTTTTACTGCTTTCTGGTCGTGGATCTGCTGAGCTGCCTGGACGGCCCCCATAAAGGAGAGCAGTTTTTCTACATTATCCCCCGCCTTAACATAGATCAGGTTGACTCCGGCCCGCCGGGTGCGGTGGGGGGCAAACTCATGCTCTGCCAAAAGGGCCTCAAAATCCTTGGCCAGGTTCGTGCGTGCAGTAAGGAACTCCAGATTGTACTCCTTCTGCGGATCGGTGACTGTGCCGCTGCACAAAAATGCCGCTCCGATGTAGGCGCTGACGCAGGTCTGGCAGCGGATCAGTCCAGGGTCGATCTGAAGGCAGGGTTCGGTCCCCGTAGTGCCAAACAGCTCATGCATCCGGGCCACCTGTTCCGGCGCACGAATCCCAAACTCATACACCGCACCACTGGGGCGGTGTTTGGCATTTACTTCTCCTTGGATCCCGCACCGGGCAAAAAGACGCTGCGCCGCCATGGCAGTCCCCTCCTGCTCGGTCTGCAGCACAAGGCCCTTTGCATCAAAATATTTGGCAAAGCAGGCCACTCCATAGGCGGCTGCACGGACACAGCAGTCCTTGGACAAGCTATACCGCGCGATCTCCTCCCGTGCGTTGGATGCAAAACTCATAGATATATGTTACACTCTTTCCTTTTTATTTCCGTACAACGTCCCGATGCTGCACACCGGGCGCATAACCCAGTTCCTCACACCAAGCGGCGATCTTCCGGGCAAATGTAATGGAGCGATGCTTGCCGCCGGTACAGCCTACTGCAATGGTCAGCTGGCTTTTCCCTTCCTTAACATAAAGAGGCAGCGCGTACGCCAAAAACACCTCATACCGATGCAGCAGTTCCTGCGCTTCGGGGTGGCTCATAACAAAATCCACCACTTCCTGATCCAGGCCGGTCTTGGTCTTCAGGCCCGGTACATAGAAGGGGTTGGGCAGGCAGCGCACATCCAGCACAAGATCTGCCTCCTGCGGCAGACCAAATTTGAAGCCAAAGGACATAATGGTAAGGCGCATGGCCTGCATAGCCCCGCCCCCATCCACAAACAGATCGCAGATGCGCTCTTTATTCTGGGCGGTGGACAGCAAAGCGGTATCGATGGTGTAATCCGCCCTGGCCCGCAGCGGCTCCAGGATCTGCCGTTCCCGGGCAAAGGCCTGCTCGGTAGGGATGCCTTCATCGATACTGATGGGATGGCGGCGGCGTGTCTCGCTATAACGGCGCATCAAAACCTGATTGGGTGCATCCAGAAACAAGACTTTATAGGCAATCTCCTGGCTGTCCAGCTGATCCAGCGCATGCTGTACTTCCTGCCGGGAGCGGCAGCCCCGTACATCCATGGACAGAGCCACCCGCTTCAGCTGACTGTCCCCGGCCTTGGAAAACGCCAGGATACTGGGTATCAAGGCCGCCGGGATATTATCGATGCAGAAAAAACCGATATCTTCCAATGCGTTCATTGCAACGGATTTGCCTGCACCCGACATCCCGCTGACGATCAGCAGCTCCATATGGGCCGCCCTCCTTCTCTATCCTGTATTGAAATGGGGCGATCAGACCTCTCCCACCACTCGGACTTCTTTTTCCAGCTCATAACCGGTCTTTTGCTTTACGATATTCCGTACCTCATCACACAAAGCCAAGACATCGGCGCAGCGGGCGCCCCCTAAGTTGACCACAAAGCCGCAGTGCTTCTCGCTGATAGCGGCTCCGCCGTGCCGGTAACCCCGCAGACCGCACTGATCGATGAGCAAGGATGCATAAGACCCTGCCGGACGCTTGAACGTACTGCCTGCGCTGGGTTTGTCCAGTGGCTGCTTGGAGACACGCCGACCCATCAGCTCATCCATCTGGGCGCGGATCGCCGCAGGTTCCCCGGGATGCAGCGCAAACTCTGCCGAGAGGATGCACCCGCCGTTTTGTTCAAATGCGCTGTGGCGATAGCCCATGTCCAGTGCATCGGTCAGGCTTGTTTCCACTTGACCAGCAGCGTTCAGCCAGCGCACCCGGACCAGGACATCCTTCATCTCTCCCCCATAGGCGCCAGCGTTCATATACACCGCTCCGCCCACTGTGCCCGGAATACCATATGCAAACTCCAGACCGGACAATCCAGCCTCCAGGGCGGCATTGCATACAGCCGACAGACGTACTCCCGCTGTGGCTGTCAGGGTATTGCCATCCCGGCGGATCTCCGGCTGCAAAGCGGTCAGGTCCACCACTGCACCTGGATACCCGGCATCTGAGAATAGGATGTTGCTGCCATTGCCCAAAAGATAGTACGCAGTACCGGTCTGCCGACAGGCCGACAGTGCTTCGGTCAGCTGCATTTCGTTCTGCGGACGGACAAACACGGCCGCCGGGCCGCCGATCTTGAACGTACAATGGCTGCACAGAGGTTCTTGCAGTGTATACTGGATCTGTGCAGCGGTCAGCCGCTGGGTGAGTTGTTCCATAGTTTCTCCTTTTTTGGGGTTCTCAGTCCAGCCGGTCATCCAGACCCAGCCGGATCAGCAGCTCTTTTGCTGCATTGTACCCCATTTTTTTCTGACGGTTATTGATAGCGGCGGTCTCCAGCACCACAGCCAGATTTCGGCCGGGCGAGACCGGGATATTCGTGCTGGGGATCTTAACACCCAGGATCTCGTAATATTCGCTTTCCAGGCCGGTGCGCTGGTAATTTTTTGTGGGGTCCCAGGCTTCCAGCTGGACGATCAGGTCCAGGCTCTCACTCACCTTGACTGCGCCCACGCCAAACACCCGAGCCACATTGACGATACCGATACCGCGCAGCTCGATAAAATGGCGGATATTCTCCGGCGCAGTGCCCATGATCTGTCGGTTAGATACCTTGCGCAGCTCCACAGCATCATCTGCTACCAAGCGGTGGCCCCGCTTGACAAGCTCAATGGCCAGCTCGCTTTTGCCTATGCCGCTGTCGCCCAGGATCAGAATACCTTCGCCGTACACTTCCACCAGCACGCCATGCCGTGTGATACGCGGCGCAAGCTCCAGGTTCAACACACTGATCAGGCTGCCCATCAAGGTGCAGGTAGTTTCGTTGGAACGCAGCAGCGCCACCCTATGCTTGCGGGCCAGCTCCAGCATTTCCGGAAACGGCTCCAATTCTTCACTGCGGCCCACGATAACGGCAGGCGGACGCTGGCCGAACAGCTTATCCAGCGCTTCATACCGTTTTTCCGGAGAAAGACCAGACAAAAAGTTCATCTCGGCCAGACCCATGATCTGCAGCCGAAGATTATCAAAGTACTCATAATAGCCGGTCAAAAAAAGGCCCGGACGGTTGACTTCTGCGATCTCCACCCGGATCTTATCCAGGTCCTTGGGGGTGTACACCACCTCAACGCTGACTCTTTCGGTCAGTTTTTTCAGGGAAACGGCAAAGTTGGCCATGCTCCATCCTCCTGTATACCCTTATCTTCCTTGCGCTCAGGGCGCTCTCCCCTTTATTATAATAGACTTTGGCGGGAATTACAATTCTCTTTTGCGGGAAGCAGATTCCAAAGCATCCAGCTATCTCTTGTACAAACAGGTATAAACGGGGTATACTTTAGGTAAGGTTCCGATGGACTTTACATGGATTTTACATAGAGCCGGTTTCCGATTTTACATTCCTTACTTTATACTAAAATCAGACTTTGAAAATCGGTTTGTCTGCCCTGAAGAGCCTTCTTTGGGGCAGCATACCCTGAGGACGAAAGCAAAGAGAGGAAAACCTATGACGATCTTTCATGTATTTTCCCTGTTTGGCGGCCTTGCCCTGTTCCTGTTCGGTATGGACATCATGGGCAAAGCGCTGGAAAAACAGGCCGGCGGCCATCTGCAAAAGATCCTGAGCCGCCTGACCGACAGCCCCATCAAGGGCTTTTTCCTGGGCTTGGTGGTGACGGCGGTCATCCAGAGCTCCAGCGCTACCACTGTTATGGTGGTCGGCTTTGTAAACAGCGGCATCATGCAGCTGCACCAGGCCATCGGCGTCATCATGGGCAGCAACGTGGGCACCACCGTTACCAGCTGGATCCTGAGTCTGTCCGGTCTGGAGGGTGACAGCCTGCTGATCCAGATGATGAAGCCGACTTCCTTCAGCCCCGTGCTGGCTTTCATCGGCATCATTCTATATATGTGCAAGAGCGAGCGCAAAAAAGGCGTGGGCACCATCATGATCGGTTTTGCTGTGCTGATGACCGGTATGACCACCATGTCCGACGCAGTTTCTCCGCTGCAGGATGAAGCATGGTTCACCAGCCTGTTCGTTCGGTTCTCCAACCCCATTCTGGGCGTCCTGGTAGGCGCTCTGGTCACCGCTGTGATCCAGAGTTCCAGTGCCAGTGTGGGTATTTTGCAGGCTTTGAGCTCCACGGGTGTCATCACCTATGGCAGTGCCATCCCCATTATCATGGGTCAGAATATCGGCACCTGCGTCACCGCCCTGATCTCCTCGGTGGGTGCCAACAAGAATGCCCGCCGGGCAGCCATCGTCCATCTGTACTTCAATATCATTGGTGTGACCCTGTTCCTGGTCGCTTTCTATGGCCTGAATGCGGTCCTGCATTTCACCTTTGTCAACGACACCATTGCGGCGTGGGATATCGCCATCGTTCACTCCGTCTTCAACGTGCTGACCACCGCTGTACTGCTGCCCTTTGCCAGCGTGCTGGAGAAGCTGGCGTTCATCACCATCCCCGAGGATGCTGCACAGCAGGAGAAATTTGCCCTGCTGGATGAGCGTCTGCTCAACACCCCCACCGTGGCTGTGCAGCGTGCCCGTGCCGCTACGGCTGATATGGCTGAGCTGGCCCGCGCAGGCGTGATGCAGGCCATGAGCCTGACCCACACCTGGGACGATGCCCTGGCCAAGAAGGTCCGGGAGCAGGAGCAGAAGGTGGATGATTACGAGGATGCTCTGGGCACCTACCTGGTAAAACTGTCCGGCTATCAGCTCAGTCACGCCGACAGCCAGAGCGTAAATACCCTGCTGCACACCATCAGCGATTTTGAGCGCATCAGCGACCACTCGGTCAACCTGCTGGAGTCTGCTGAGGAAATGAAGGAGAAGAGTGTTCGGTTCTCCAACGATGCCCGTGAGGAGCTGCGGGTCCTGGAGGATGCGGTGCAGGATATCCTGAACCGCACCACCGATGCATTCCGCAAGGGCGACCTGCATATGGCAGGCAAGGTAGAGCCGCTGGAAGCCGTGGTCAACGAATTGGTGCGCGCCATCAAGGCCCGCCATGTGGCCCGTTTGCAGGTGGGAAGCTGCTCTATTGAGTATGGTTTTGTGTTGGAAGACCTGCTGACCAACTATGAGCGTATCTGCGACCACTGCAGCAACGTAGCTGTTGCACAGATCGAGGTTGCGCAGGACAGCTTTGACACCCACGCTTACCTGAACGATCTGCGTCAGAGCAACCAGACCAAGGAGAGCGAGCAGTTCCACCGCCGCCTGGATCGCTACCGCGAGCGTTATCTCTTCCCGGATCAGGACAATGCTGCCGAGACCCCTGAGGAGCCGAAAGAGGAGCCGAAAAAGGTATGATCTATATTGTAGAGGATGACGCTGCCATCCGTGAATTGGAGCAATATGCACTGCAATCCAGTGGGTATCATGCTGTAGGATTCGACAGCTCAGAGCCTTTCTGGCAGGCTATGCGGACCGAGGAACCGGAGCTGGTGATCCTGGATGTAATGCTGCCGGACGAAGATGGGTATACGATCCTAAAAAAATTACGGGCCATCCCTTCCCTGCGGCGCCTGCCGGTGATCATGGTCACTGCGAAAACCAGCGAACTGGATACTGTGCGTGGTCTGGATTGTGGTGCAGATGATTACATCACGAAACCGTTTGGTATCATGGAGTTTTTGAGCCGTGTGCGTGCAGCGCTGCGCCGCTCTGCACCGGAAGCAAAACCCAGCGTCTACACCTTCCACGAGATCTCCCTGGACAACGACCGTCACAGTGTAACGGTGGGCGGTACGCCGGTGGATCTGACCTACAAGGAGTATTCCCTGCTGTTGCTGCTCTTGGAGCACACAAACCTTGTGGTCACCCGTGAGACCATTTTGCAGGTGGTATGGGGCACCGATATCTCGGTAGAAAGCCGAACAGTGGATATGCACATCCGCACTCTGCGCAAAAAACTGGGAGATGCCGGGCGTTACATCTGCACTGTGCGCAAAGTGGGCTATAAGCTGGCGGACAGCGAGGAGGCTGGCGACGAATGAAACTGCGCAATATGGAAGAAAAAATCAGCTACCGGCTGTTCCTGATGGGTTTTGTCGGGCTTGTGTGCACAGCTGCGCTCTGTATTTTTATATTCCATAGGGCGTTTACCAAACAAGCATGGACTGCACTGGAAAATGAGGCCAGTCTGGTGGCTGTCGCCTGTCAGCTGCCTGATGCCGCAGAACATTTAGAGGACTTTGCCCCTGCGGATCTGCGCCTGACCCTGATCGCATCGGACGGAAGTGTGATCTTTGACTCTGATGGACCCCAGCAGATGGAAAATCACCTCTCCCGCCCGGAGATCCAGCAGGCGCTGGAATCAGGCGAAGGACGGGACCGGCGAGACTCCCGCACGATGGGGTTTGAGACCTACTACTATGCAGTGCGGCTCTCTGGCGGCGAAGTTTTGCGGGTCGCTCAAAATTCCGAGACGCTTTGGTCCATTTACGATGCAGCTCTGCCGGCGATTCTGCTGAGCTGTCTGCTGATGATGGGCGTTGCCGCCGTAATGGCCGGGCTGCTGACCCGGAGCCTGGTCCAGCCGGTTTTGCAAATGACCGATGATCTGGACCATATCCAGGAGCGTGTCCCCTACAAAGAGCTTATCCCCTTTGCGGAGAGCATCCATTCGGACCGTATCCTGCGCGAAAACAACGAAAAAATGCGCCAGGAGTTTACCGCCAATGTGAGCCATGAATTAAAAACGCCCCTGACAAGCATTTCCGGTTATGCCGAGTTGATCGAAACCGGAATTGCAAAGCCAGAGGACGTAGCGGAGTTTGGTCACAAGATCCACGTGGAAGCCGCCCGCATGATCCGTTTGGTGAACGACATCCTGGCCTTGTCTCATCTGGACAATGTCAGTGATGCAAGGGTAGCCCCTCCTATGGAAACGGTGGATCTGCTGGATGTTGTAAGAGACTGCGTAGACCGTCAAAAGGTAAATGCCCGCCGGGCCTATATCTCGTTGACCTATCTGGGCGAAAGCGCCCCTGTACTGGGAAGCCGTGCGTTGCTGGATGAACTATGCCAGAACCTGTGTGACAATGCGATCCGCTACAACCGTCCTGGCGGAAAAGTACAGCTGATCACTGCCTGCGGGCGGGATGGTCACTGTACCCTGACTGTGCGGGACAACGGCATCGGCATCCCGGCGGAAGCGCAATCCAGCGTATTTGAGCGGTTCTATCGCGTGGATAAAAGCCGCAGCAAAGCCACTGGCGGCACTGGGTTGGGCCTGGCCATCGTCAAGCATATCGCCCGTATCCATAACGCCCGCATAAAACTGGAAAGTGAAGTGGATGTCGGTACGACTATCACTGTAACCTTTGAGATCGCACACTGAACCGCTTTACCACTGTAAAAAACGAACATCTGCCTGCACCTGCGGGCAGATGTTTTTTTGTATCTGCACCGCCCGCAGGTTCTGGGATCGAGCAAACGGGCAAAGCCCTGCCAGATCCACCCCATAGGTCCAATACAGCTGTACCACCTCCTGGCAAAGCTGCTCTAGCTGTACAGCCTGCTCTTGGTCTGGTTCTAACCCGCCTGCGCGCGGCTGACAATCCATGCGGAGAAGAAACGACTCTTTTTGCTGCTCTAGGGAAACTGCGGCGACCCGGAGGCAAAGCTCCTGGCCATTTGCCCAGAAGCATCTCTCGTCCCCCTTTTTCTGGATCATCAGGGCGGCTTGCAGCTGGTCCTCTGTCAAGCGTGTCCGTCCGGATGGGCTGAGCAGCAGCCCCCCCTCCGCCCGATGGACGCCATCCTGCTGCAATGCCAGCAGTGGAACGGTAAGCCCTTCTTCCCTCTGGTAAAGGACCCCCGCAGACGGAACCGCCTGCTTTGCCGCTTGCAGCAATTTTTCTGGAAGGCCCTCTGTTTCCTCACTGGCCTGAGACAGCTCCTGACAGGTAAAACCACACCCCAAGATCCGAGCCGTCAAACGGCCGCACCGGCGCTCCAGCACCAGCTGCTCATACTCACGCAGCCACCCCTGGGTGCATCCTGGTGCCAGCAGCACATGATCGCACAGCCGGTAATCTGCCTGCTGCGGCAGCAAGCCTTCCGCCGTAGAGAGCGCCTGACCCAGACTGCCCCCTTGCGCAGCGGCAAAACGAACCTGGGCAGATGCCTTGGAGGAATCTGCTGCAGCCTCCGGCGCTTGATAAAGCAGCCCTGCCGTCCAGCCTTGCGCATCCCATTCCAGCATCACAGCCCGCACCATACTTTTTTCTGTGGTGCGGGTGCGCACAAATAAAAGACACCACAGCCCCAAGGCCGCCAATGCCAGTGTACGGCGATTCAGCATGGGGGGACCTCCTTTTTTAGCGCAGAATAAAATCCGTGGATCAGATAGCTCAGCAAGCAGATACGAAACAGGCCGCTTATCAGCCAGATCAGCACCAGCAACGCATCCAATCGAGAAAAAACGCCCAAGCTCATAGCGCGCAGCAGTTCTGCGCCGCCATATTCGTCCGCTTTGACACCAAAGACCATCTGTACAGCAAAAGCAAAACTGATCTGAATACCAAAACTGACAAATGGGAGCATTGCGCTTTTTTGAGGTCTGGAACACAGCATTGGCAGCGCAAAGTATTCTGCATACAATGGCACGGTCCATGTGGCCGGGAGGGAGTCTGTCTCCATCAAGCGCTGCCATCTCGCCTGCTCCCCCAGCCCCAGTAAAGCGATCAGCCCACCAACTGCCACAAACCACCACAGGATGCGGGCCGTATGGTCAAGATTTGGCTGACCGGAGCACCATCCGATCCAGAGCAGACCCGGTGCCAGCCCAATGACCGCCAGTGAGGAGAACTGCTGCCAACAAAGCTGGTGTGCCTGCCACAGCAGCTGAATCAGCTCTGCTGCCAGCCATACACCCAGCCACAAATAGACAAAACGTCCGGCCCCCTCCGGACGGCACCGGGACAGCGGCTCTGCCAGCAAACCGGTCAGCAGGGCCATCCCTAGTGTGGCCGCGACCCCGCCGAGCAGCTGTGTACGGACATCCGCCTGCAAACCAAAGGAAAGAAGAAACTCCGCCAGGGCAGCCGTCACCAAACTCAGTGCCAGCGTAGCAGGAGCTGCTGAAAGATGCTGCTTCAAGACTTGTTTCCTCCCTTCTTCCAGATATCAAAGGGTGTGGCAGATAATTTACGGTAGTTCCGCCGCAGAACACCATCCGGAGAAGGGGTGCTGCGGCTAGACAGATATGGCACCCCCAGCGCAGAAACTGACGAAAGTGCCAGCAAAAACAGCAATGCCGAAGCCGCCAGCCCAACCGGTCCGGCCAGCCCGGCAGCAAATACCACGCCCAACCGAAGGACGGTAGCACTTTCGTACAGAGAAGGTGTTACAAATACTGCAATGGACGTGATGCTTGCCACCAAGATCACCGGGGTGCTCATCAGACCTGCTGAGATAGCGGCGTCCCCGATGACCAATGCGGCCACTAGACTGACAGAGTGGCCCAAGGTCTGCGGCATCCGGAGACCCGCTTCCCGGATCACCTCCAGGATCAGGATCACCATGACCATCTCTGCAAACAATGGCATCGGTGTTGCCTTTTCAGCAGCAGCGATACGGTATAACAGCTGCGGGGGCAGCAGCTCTGGCAGATAGACGGCAATGCATACAAAAGCACCCGGCAAAAATACCGTCAGCGCAAAAGATGCATATTTTAGTATCCGCAAAAATGAGGAAAAGAACGCCGTGGTCCCATAGTCGTCCAGACATTCAAAGTTCTCGCTGAACAGTGCAGGCAGCACCAATGCAGAGGGACTTCCATTGACCATGACAAGGATCTTTCCCTCGCACAATTTGGCGGCGGCCACAGCTGGACGCTGTGTATAGCTGACGGGTGTAAAAAGCCGAAAACTCGCTGGCAGGAGCCAGGGCAAAAAATAACTGGAATCCAGCAGCATCGCAGGTTTTGCTGCTGTCAGTGCTTTGCGCACATATTCCAGCGCCTGCGGAGACACCTTCCCTTTACAATAGCACAGCGCATATTCGGTAGCCATAGGGGTATCCGCCTGCGCCACCTCCTGCACCAAGGCTTCTGTGCGGATCAGCCGGCGCAGCAAACTGAGGTTGATGCGCAGCAGATCGCTGAACCCTTCCCGGGAGCCACGAAGGTTTCCCTCTCCTTCTGGTTCCCCTACTGAGCGAAATTTGAGGTTCTGCACCGAAAACGCAATGCCCCTGTCACAGCCATCCATCAGCAGGACAGCCATCCCGGCCGTCATACGGCGGACAAGGTCGGCCATATCCGCCACAGGTGTGCTTTCTGCCGGAAGATCTGACTGGTGAAAGATCAGTGCAAACACCTGCTCCCCTTCCAGCTTGCTTTGTGCGGCGGCAGGCGTATGACGGCTGGCTGCATCCAGCAGCACTGTCCATAAAGAGCTGAGGCTGGCCATACCGTCAAACAAAAGGATCGCACAAGGGCAGCCGTACAGCTGCACCTGCTTGGAATAAAAATCCGCAGACTGACCAAAGCTATCTTTGAGCTGAGCCAGATTTGCCGAAAGTGATCTTGAAAGCTGCTGCATCCGTATCCCCCTCCTATACCGGGATATCTTGCCCCGTAGGAAGAGTCCCTATACATGCCGGGTGCACGGCCCTGGCCTCTGTTCAAAAAAACACAGAGGAGAGTTTATGAAACTTCTGATCTTTCGTACCATCGTGATCTATCTGAGTGTTCTGTTTTCCATGCGGCTGATGGGCAAACGTCAGTTGGGAGAGCTGCAGCCGGAGGAGCTGGTATCCACCATTCTGATCTCCAACCTGGCATCCATCTCCATCGAATCAGACCAGACACCTGTAACAGCCAGTTTGATCCCTCTATTCTTGATCGCAGCGCTGGAACTACTGGGGTCTGTACTTTCCTTCCGCAGTCAGAAGTTTTTCAATCTTTTAGCGGGACGCCCCAAAACAGTGATCCAGGACGGGGAGATCGACCAAAACGCATTGAAGATGCTGCGTCTGACCGCAGCCGACCTGATGGAGGCACTGCGGGGACAAGGGATCTTTGACCCGCGGGATGTTTCCTATGCGTTGATCGAGACGAACGGCAGTCTTTCTGTGGCGCTGCGGCCGGAGAAAGAACCTTTGACCTTGGCTGATCTCCAACGCACAGCAAAAAATGCCCATGCCACCATTCCTTTTGTGCTGGACGGTCAGGTCCTGACAGATAACCTGCATAGCTGCGGCAAAGATCTGGATTGGCTGGAACGAACCGCCCAAGCCAACGCTCTGCTTATGGAAGAGATCTTGCTGCTGGTAGGCAATGACACCGAGGACTATTTTTTGTTGAAAAAGGAGGACCTATGAAACGCATTTATGCTTGCATCGCCATCGTGGCAGCTCTGCTGGGTCTGTCCTATTACAGCAGTTTCCAGGTGCGGCGGTTTGCGGACGAAATGGGCTCCGGATTGGACAGCGCCATCCAAGCCGTATACCAAGCGGACTACCCCACTGCACAGCAGGTCATTCTTTCGGGGGCTGACCAATGCGACGAAATGCGAGAAGGAATGAACCACCTGCTCCGTACACAGGACTTTACGGAATTGGAAGCTGCCCTGCGGGCGGCCGAAGGTTTTCTGGCACTGGATGCTCCGGAAGAAGCCTTGGGCGAGCTGCGCCGTGCACAAGTTCAGGTGGAAAACATGGAGTGGATGTCCCGGCGTTGGGTGTGAATGAGCTGCTAAAAGGAGAACGGCCCTTCGACAGGTGTATTCCCTGCCGAAAGGCCGTGTTTTTTATCTCTTGCTTATTTGAGAATATCTCTCCCTACCGTATCTACTTCTTGGAGGACAAAGCAGCGCTTCGCACTCCTTGTCATACTCCATTTTTCATGGCATCGGAGAGGGTTTTCAGCTGCATAGACAGCGCATTTTCGTTCTCGATGGGGTTGAACAGCAGCGTATTCCAGATGGTGTGTATCTCCGCAGCCAGATTGGGCGCATCGCAATATTCATACGCCGCATAGAGATCACTGATCAACGCTTCTCCCCTGCTCGGCGCCTATCGTTCAAAAAGCAAAAAGTGTGCCTGTGGTCTCTGCATCCATCATAGGAGACAGAGTGCCAAGGCACACTTTTGCTTTTAGAGGCTGTTTTTCTCCTTGCGGTCTCCCATCAGCTTTTCCAGCTCGGTGAAGAAACTCTCCACATCTGCAAACTGACGATAGACCGAAGCGAAGCGGATATAGGCCACCTCATCGATCTGCTTGAGCTGCTGCATGGTCAGCTCCCCGATACGGTCGCTGGTCACCTCACGCTCATAGCTGCTCATCAGGGTCTGCTCAATGCTGCTGACTGCGCGTTCCAGCGACTGGTAGCTTACCGGACGCTTTGCACAAGCCCGCAGCATAGCACTCATGAGTTTCTGCGGGTCAAAGGGTTCCCGCGAGTTATCCTTTTTGATCACGATTAGCGGCACTGTCTCCACCACTTCATAGGTGGTAAAGCGCATCTTGCAGGCAAGACACTCCCGGCGGCGGCGGATACGCCCGCCATCTTCGGTGGGGCGAGAGTCGATCACTTTGGACTCCTCTGCGCCGCAATAGGGACATTTCATATCTGGTCCTCCTGCAAATCAGTGCTTTTTAGACGAATGCTCGGGCTTTTTGTGCTCGCTCCAGACGACCCAGGCAGAGCTGGAAATGCACAGAGAAGTAAACACACCGCTGATCATACCCAGCATCAGCGGGAATGCAAACGTTACAATGCTGTCCAGGCCATAGATCACCGCTACAATACACATCACAGCCAGAGCGATCACCGTAGTGACCGTGGTAACAAGGGTACGGCGAGCCGACTGCGCCACCGAATGATCCACTAGCTCTGCAAAAGAGGTCTTTTTATCCATGAGGGTGCGGTTCTCCCGAATACGGTCGTACACCACCACCGTATCATTGATGGAGTAGCCCAGAATCGTGAGCAGTGCTGCAATAAAGTTGCCGTCCAGAGGAGCGCGCAGCAGCACAAAAGCACCAAACACCACCATCAGGTCGTTTGCCAGTGCCAGCACAGCCATCATGCCGCCGGTAAAACCGCCGATCTTCTTGAAGCGGAATGCGATATACAGCAGGATCAGCAGCAGCGCAAACACCACTGCCACCAGGCTTTTGCGCAGGAAAGCCGAACCCATCGCCGGGCTGACATTGCTCAGAGACAGCTGCTCAAAGCTGCTGTCGGGCCAGCGCTGGTTCAGAGTCTGCAGCAGGTCCGAGACCTGATCCGTTGTCACGGTCTCACGTCCCGGAAGGGTGATCTTTAGGCTCTGTCCCTCAGCGGCCACATTTTCTCCAGCCTGGACCGTCAGATGCCGGTTATCCAGACTCTGGGCAGCGGTATCCTCCAGCTCCTGGAGGGAGACCTCGCCCTGGTAACCCAGGGTGATCATAGCACCGCCGGTAAACTGCGTACCCAGCCGGACGCCCAGCACTGCAGTACAGAGCAGGATGGCGCCCATCAGGCAAGCTGCGCCCACCAGGAAGCGCTTGCGCAGCGCCATAAAGGAGAACGGCTTTGCCTGCTTCTGCGGTTTATCTGCCGCCGGTGCACCATACAGCCACGACTTGCGCAGCGCCGGGATGCTGGCAGCGCCCCGGATCATCAACCGAGTGGCAAAGATGCCAAACACAAAGTTCAGGAGCACACCGGTAAGCAGCGTGTAGCCAAAGGCATAGATGGTGCCTGCCGTAGAGGGACCAAATGCAAAGAATACAAAGTGCAGCATCCGGGCAAACAGACCGTCCGAGGGGCCAAATGCACCCATCAGCACGATCGCCACGATCACGATGGTCACATTGCCGTCAATGATCGGGGTCAGGCCGCGGGCAAAACCGCTTTTCAGCGCACCGTCCAGAGATTTGCCGGAGCGCAGCTCTTCCTTGATGCGTTCTGCCGTGATGACGTTGGCATCCACGCCCATGCCAATGGCCAGGATAATGCCGGCAATGCCCGGCAGAGTCAGAGTAAAGCTCTCAAAAACCGGGAAGTAGCCCGACACAAAGGCCAAGGTTGCTGCCACCTGTCCCAGCAGGGCAATGCTGGCCAAAAATCCGGGCAGACGGTACAGAACCGTCATAAAGCAGAAGATGAGGCCAAAGGCGATGCATCCTGCCAGCACCATGGCGCCCAGGCTGTTTTCTCCCAAAGTGGGGCTGACCGTAGAGTAGCTGTCCACGCTCAGAGCAAAAGGCAGTGCACCCGAATTGATCTGCCGTGCCATCCGGACCACGGCTTCCTGGGTAAAGGGCTGTACAGAAGAGCCGGTGATCACAGCCTTTCCTTCCGTAATAGCAGCATTGACGGTTGCGGTGCTGACGTTCTGGTCATCCAGCCAGATGCTGATATTGCCATGCTCCTGATACAGCTTTGTGGTCGCCTCTGCAAAAGCAGCTGCGCCCTCCTCTGTAAAGGAAAGTGCCACATAATACTCCGCTGTAGAGGTGCTGACCGGCCCATACTGGGCAGAAGCGCTTTCTACCATGGAGCCATCCAGAACCAAGGGGCCATCTGCGGTGTCCCCTTCCCGGAAGGTGAGATATGCCGTGGTGCCGATCTCCTCGATTGCGGCTTCCGGATCAAAATTCGTCTCACCGGACTGCCAAGGGAACTCCAGGATCAGCCGGTCAGCATCCACATCCTTATAAAGCTCATAGTCGGTCAGGTTCATTGCAACCAGGCGGTTCTCAATGACCAACTGTGCTGCGTCCAGCTGTTCCTCGGTGGCATCAAATCCATCCGACGGAACAAACACCACATTGACACCGCCCTGGATATCCACGCCAAAGCGGATGTCCTGCGCGCCCTTCAGATAGGTACGGGTCACATCCCCATAGCGGGCCGAGACACCAAAAAACGCTGTGTAGGCAAATACCAGGATCAGCAGCAGAGTGAGGACCAGCTGCAGCGGCCTTGCTTTTTTCTTCATATCAGATCGAGAACCTCCAAATTATTGCTCACAGTACGCCCCAAGGGCCGCACTGCGACGATCCTGCCGGTTTATTCTGCCAGCAGTTTTTCCACAGTAGCCAGTCGCACACAAACACACAGCAGATCCGAAGCGGTCTCCACCTCTTCCAGACTGGGGTAAGTGGGTGCAATGCGCAGGTGAGAATCCTCCGGGTCGTTGTGGTACGGATAGGCGGCGCCTGCATCCGTCAGGGTCAGGCCACATTCCTTGCACAGCTGCGCCACCCGCTTGGCACAGCCCGGCATAACATACAGGCTGATAAAGTAACCACCCTTGGGATTTGTCCAGTGGGCGATATCTCCGCAGGGAGTCAGCTCCTCTGCAAAGGCGGTTTTAACAGCATCAAAGCAAGGCACCAGACGGCGGCGATGCTTGGCCATGTGAGCCAGCACACCTTCCTTATTTTTCAGGAAGCGGACATGGCGCAGCTGGTTCATCTTGTCGTAGCTGATGATCATGACAGAGAAGCGCTTGCAGATATACTTCAGCATTGCCTCGCTGCAGGCGATCGCAGACACACCTGCACCCGGGAAGGTGATCTTGCTGGTGGAGGTGAACATAAACACCCGATCCTCGGTGCCATATTTCTTGCACTCGTTCAGCAGCACCGGCGTCTCAATGATCTCATCGGTCAGATGGTGCACGATGTAGGCTTCGTCCCAGAAGATCTTGAAGTCCGGCGCAGCGGTCTTCATGGAAGCAAAGCGGCGCACAGTCTCATCGCTGTAGGTGTAACCATCCGGGTTGGAATACTGGGGCACACACCAAATGCCTTTGATGGTGTCGTCCTCAGCCACCAATTTCTCCACCAGATCCATATCCGGGCCTTCGGGACCCATGGGAATATTGATCATCTCAAAACCCATCTGCTCCGTGACAGCGAAGTGACGGTCATACCCGGGCACAGGGCACAGGAACTTCCGCTTCTCCACCTGAGACCAGGGGCAGGCGGAACCGGGGAATCCGAACATATAGCCCATGGCTACCAGGTTGTACATCAGCTGCAGGCTGGAGTTGCCGCCCACGAACACTTCCTGCGGACGCACACCCATCACATCTGCAAACAGCTCCCGTGCCTCATGCAGACCTTCCAGGTCGCCATAGTTGCGGGCATCCGTGCCTGCATCGGTGGTGTAGTCATTCATCTGCAAAAGGCCCATTGCCAGATCCATCTGACGGGGGCCGGGCTTGCCGCGAGCCATGTTCAGTTTAAGACCCATCGCCTGAAAACGCTGGTATTCCTTCTGCAGCTGTGCCTGCTCCTCTGCAAGCTGCTCGCGGGTCATAGACATATAATCTGCCATCTGAAAACACACTCCTTTATCGCACTTCCTATTTCCCATTCGACCAGTCTGCGGATCTGTTATGCCTTCAAATGTCCTGCCAGGAACACTTGGCCCCGTCCTTACCGGACAGGACGGCATTTGACCCAAGACTTCTATTATTATAGTACAGTTTGCCCCCGGAAACAAGAACAACTTATTGCGGGAAGGCGTATGAAACAGGACAAACGTCTGTTTTTACGGAAATAATACGTCAAAACAAGTCGTATTCCGTATAAAAACACAAAAAAACAAGCCGCAGCCCTTCAAAAGGTCACTGCGGCTTGCATGGGGTCCGTTAAAGCTCGCCCAGAGCTTCCTGATTTTTATAGCGCTTGCGCACTGCGCCATACTCCATCTCCGGCTCACCGCCGGAAACAGTGTCCTCAGTGACCGTGACCCGGATGATGGTCGGGTCGCTGGGGATGCTGTACATGATCGGCATCAGAATGTTTTCCATCACACTGCGCAGACCGCGGGCTCCGCTCTTGCGCTCGATGGTCCTGCGGGCAATGGCCCGCAGTGCTTCGTCCGTAAAGGCAAGCTCCACGTTATCCATGGACAGCAGCTCCTTATACTGACGCACCAAGCTGTTGCGAGGCTCCTTCAGCACACGGACCAGAGCCTCCTCATCCAGGTCATCCAATACGGTGATGACCGGCAGACGGCCGATCAGCTCCGGGATCAAACCGAATTTGACCAGGTCGTGCGGCTCCACCTTCCGCATCAAAGCCTTCTGCGCTTCGTTGGAAGTATCCTTCAACGTACTGCCAAAGCCCAATGCAGAGCGGTCGGTGCGGCGCTGGATATACTTTTCCAGACCGTCAAAGGCGCCGCCGCAGATGAACAGGATGTTGGTGGTGTCGATCTGGATAAACTCCTGCTGGGGGTGCTTGCGGCCGCCCTGCGGGGGCACATTGCTCACAGTACCTTCCAGGATCTTCAGCAAAGCCTGCTGCACACCCTCGCCGCCCACATCCCGGGTAATGGAGGGATTCTCGCTCTTGCGGGTGATCTTATCGATCTCATCGATATAGATGATGCCAAGCTGCGCCTTCTGCACATTAAAATCCGCTGCCTGGATCAGCTTGAGCAGGATATTCTCCACATCCTCGCCCACATAGCCGGCCTCGGTCAGGGTGGTGGCATCTGCGATCGCAAACGGCACGCCCAGCATCTTAGCCAGGGTCTGCGCCAGCAGGGTCTTGCCTACACCAGAGGGACCCAGCAGCAGCACGTTGGACTTTTGCAGTTCCACATCCTTGCCGCGGCCGCCGCTGAGGATACGCTTGTAGTGGTTGTACACCGATACCGCCAGCACACGCTTTGCGTCGTCCTGGCCGATAACATACCGGTCCAGCCCCTCCTTGATCTCAGCAGGGGTCATAATGTTGATGTCCAGACCATCTGCGGGACGGACATGGGCGGCATTTTTGCCTCCGCGTGCCCCCTTGGAGCCAGAGTGCTCGGGGCTGTCCGACAGCAGGTCGTGGCAAAGGCCGATGCACTCGCTGCAGATATTGACCCCGGGGCCAATGATCATGCGCTCCACTTCGTCCTGATGCTTGCCGCAAAAGCTGCAGATCAGGTCTTTTTCATTTTTATCTCTGCCGGAATTGTTATTTGCCATAGATCTGTTTTCCTTATCTTGGAGAGAGGGACCCTCCCCTTTTATCTCCGGGTAATGACCTCGTCGATCAGACCATACTCCTTGGCTTGCATAGCAGACAGGAAGTTGTCCCGCTCGGTATCCAGCTGGACCTTTTCCAGCGGCTGGCCAGTATACTCGCTGAGCATCTGATTGATCTTCTCACGGGTGCGGACGATGTGATCTGCATGGATCTTGATATCCGTAGCCTGACCAGACAGTCCGCCGCCCTGGCCGCCTGCGATCAGAGGCTGGTGGATCATGATCTCTGCATTGGGCAGCGCAAACCGCTTGCCCTTTGTGCCGCTGGCCAGCAGGAACGCACCCATAGAAGCGGCCATGCCCATGCAGATGGTGGACACATCACACTTGATATACCGCATGGTATCATGGATGGCCATACCGGCACTGATGGAACCGCCGGGGCTGTTGATATACAGGCTGATGTCTTTATCCGGGTCCTGCCCTTCCAGGTACAGCAGCTGCGCAACCACCAAGCTGGCAGAAGTGTCGTTGACATCCTCGCTCAGCACAATGATGCGATCATTCAGCAGACGGGAGAAAATATCGTAGGAACGCTCTCCATGCGCCGACTGCTCGACAACGTAGGGAACAAAGCTCATAGCGTTCGCCTCCTGTTGAAAATTAGGATAAATATTTGCAAAATTGACCGATACGGCAAACCTAGGGTATAGGCCGCGTATCGGTCAATTTAACAACCTTTGTTTACCGCGGGCCGCTTACTGTGCAGCCTCGGTGTTCTCGGCCTCGGCAGCCTTCTCCACCACATTGGCGTTTGCCTTGATGAAGTCGATGGCCTTGTTGATGGCCAGATCCCACTTGAGATCCTCCAGGTTCACGATGCCGCGAACCTTGTCCTCTTCCATCTTGTACTGGTCAGCAATGCGCTTGATCTCAGCATCCACATCCTCATCGGAAGCAACGATGCCCTCAGCACGAGCCACAGCCTCCAGAGCCAGACGGATCTTGACCTGCTTCTCAGCCTGCGGCATGAAGGAAGCACGGAACTGCTCCACGGTCTGACCCAGATACTTCAGGTAGTCTTCCAGACGCAGGCCCTGCTGCTCCACACGGAAAGCGAAGTCGTTGACCATCTCGTCCATGCGGGTGTCGTACATAGCCTGGGGGATCTCAGCCTCCATGCCCTCCACGACCTGATCCACCAGGGCGTTCTCCACAGCCAGGTCATCCTGCTTGTCCAGCTGCTCCTGGTTGGACTTACGGATGGACTCCTTGAACTGCTCCAGGGTGTCGTACTCCGAGCAATCCTTTGCCAGCTCGTCGTCCAGAGCGGGCAGCTCCTTGTACTTGACCTCGTGCAGCTTGATCTTGAACACGGCCTCCTTGCCAGCCAGCTCAGCTGCCTGGTACTGCTCGGGGAAGGTGACAGTAATGTCGAACTCCTCGCCAGCAGAGTGACCAACGATCTGGTCCTCGAAGCCAGGGATAAAGCTGCCGCTGCCCAGGGTCAGGGTGTAGTGCTCAGCCTTGCCGCCCTCAAAAGCGACACCATCCACAAAGCCCTCGAAATCGATATCGGTGATATCGCCATTCTCAGCAGCGCCCTCACGGGTCAGCTCACGGGCATTGCGCTCCTGCACACGCTTCAGCTCTGCATCCACGGTGGCCTCGTCCACAGTGTGAACGGTCTTCTCCACGGTCAGGCCGGAGTATGCGCCGATCTTCACCTCAGGCTTCACGGGGACCTTAACGGTCAGGGTGACACCCTCGGTCTCGTTGGCAGCGTCCACAGAAACCTCAGGACGGCCCACAGGCTCCACGCCGGCTTCCTTCACAGCCTGCTCAAAAGCAGCCGGGAACAGCTCGTTGATGGCGTCATAGGTAAAAACATCGGCACCGTACATCTTCTCGATCAGAGAACGGGGGGCCTTGCCCTTGCGGAAGCCGGGCACAGCGTACTTCTTGCCCTCTTTCTTGAATACAGCAGCGACAGCAGACTTAAAAGCCTCTGCGTCGATGGCAAACTGCAGCTCTGCCATGCTTTTCTCGAGCTTCTCACACTTGATGAAATTCATTTTAATTTTCCTCCACTCAAAGAATTCTATCCTCCTTGGGAGAGTGACTTCCCTCGGCGGCCGCGCACCGCGTCCTTGCCTGTATGCGAAATGCGGGGACGCGCGCGCTCAGATCAGGTGCAGCAATCGCGTCAGAGCTTATTATAGCACGCCTGCGATGCAAATGCCAGCCTAAATTTTACTTTTACCGCTTTTCAGGCGGGTTTCTACAACAAATGGATGCCTTTTTGAAAAAAAATACTTTGACCGTACCTCAAAAGAGCGCAGCGGCTTTCCCCTGCTCAAGTTCCTGCCGAAAGAACAGGCTCCGGCAGGCGGATCAAATAAGGGCAGAAACGCAGTCCATCCGCACTGATGAGCTTATAATGGATGCCTTCCACCTCCCCTTGCACCGCATAGCGAATGGCATTGCCGTGCAGGTGACCATAGAAGCAGTAACGCACCCCATACTGTTTTAGGGTGGCCACGATCTCCGGTGCGCACACACCGGTATACACCGGCGGATAATGCAAGAACACCAGTTTTTCGCAGCCGGGCTGGGCGGCGTCCAAACTCATTTTCAGCCGGCCGATCTCCCGGTTCATAACCTTTTCGTCGTGGGGCTCCCCCACGTCAAACAGCCATCCCCGGGTACCGCACAAAGCGTACCCATCCACAGTATAGGAATTATTATGCAGGATATGCAGGGTATCAAATCCTTCTGCTTTAAGATAGGCGTTCATCTTGTTGGCAGTGGTCCACCAATAATCGTGATTACCCTTCATTAGAAGTTTTTGCCCCGGCAGATCCTGCAAAAATGCAAAGTCGCTGCGGGTATCGGTCAGGCGCATTGCCCAGCTGATATCACCAGCCAGCACCACAGTATCCTGCGGGGTGACCAGTTTGCGCCAGTTGCGCTCCAGCCGTTCCAAATAGCCGTTCCAGCCGGGAAAAATGTCCATTGGCTTAGAAGCCCCCAGGGAGAGGTGCGGGTCGCCCAGCACGTAAAGCGCCATAAATGTAATACTCCTGTTCCGGGGCCTCCGGCGTGACCGGCCGCCCCTTGTTATCCCGGAAAATCCAGTGCCACCTGTGCGATCTGCTCCGGACGGATCACTGCATGGAAACGCTCTGCTTTTGTGCGCAGAGCGGCCAGACTGGCAGGCGCAGTACGGCCAGTGGCAGCTTCCAACGCAGACATTGCCTCGAAATCATTTTCCGGTGCCGTATGGCCCAAAGCCTCCAGCACACTGCGGGGGAACTTGAAAGGCGATGCCGTAGAGAGCACCACCATCGGCACATTCTCCCGCTTTTTCTGCGCTGCCACATGGAACGCAACGGCGGTATGGGTATCGCACAGATAGCCATCCTGCTCGTACCGGGCACGGATCTCCTGACACACTTCGGCCTCGCTGGCCCAGCCGCAGCCAAAGCTCTGCTGGATAGCGGCAAGCGTATCCTTATCCACCGTATAGCTGCCCGTCTCATTCAGGCTCTGCATCCAGCCAGCCACAGCCGCATCACTGCCTGTGATATGATAAAGCAGCCGTTCCAGGTTGGAAGATACCAGAATATCCATGCTGGGCGAGGTGGTTTTGTAGAATGTACGGCGGGCTGCATAGCACCCCGTGGAGAGGAAGTCCGTGAGCACATTGTTTTCGTTGGACGCACAGATCAGCATCCCCACCGGCAGGCCCATCCGCTTGGCATAGTAGCCCGCCAGGATATCGCCAAAGTTGCCAGTAGGCACGCAGAAGTCCACAGGATCCCCAAAAGAGATTTCCCCTGCCCGCAAAAGCTGACCATAGGCCGCAAAATAGTAAACGATCTGCGGCACAAGACGGCCCCAGTTGATGGAGTTTGCGCTGGACAGCCTTACGCCCTTTTCTGCCAGTGCCGCGGCCACAGCCGGGTCGCCAAAGACCTTCTTTACGCCAGTCTGGGCATCATCAAAGTTTCCCTGTACTGCGTACACTGCAACATTGGCGCCCTCCTGGGTAGCCATTTGCAGACGCTGGATCTCACTGGTGCCGCCTGTGGGATAAAACACCGAAATATCCACCCCGGGCACGTCATGGTAACCATCCAGCGCTGCCTTTCCGGTATCGCCGCTGGTAGCCACCAGGATACGGGTCTGCTCGGTGCGGCCCAAGTTCCGCTTGGCTTCCACCAGCAGTTTGGGCATCAGCTGCAATGCATAGTCCTTAAACGCACAGGTGGGGCCGTGCCAAAGCTCCAGCGCCCAGGTGCCCGGGCAGACCGGGGCCATAGCCCCCGCTTTGCCCCCAAAGGCACTGCCATAGCTCTGCTGGGTGGCGGAAGTCAAAAATTCCGGTGAATAATCGGTCAGATACTGCTTGAGGATCTCGGCGGCCAGGGTCGGATAATCCAGCCCGCAAAGGGCCTGAACATCCACCTGGGGGAAGCTTTCCGGTACAAACAGGCCGCCCTCCTGGGACAGCCCCTGCGCGATCGCCTCGGAGGCGGTCACCTTACGGCTTTGGTCTCTCGTGCTGAAAAATTGCATCGTGCTCGCTCCTTTTCACTCAAGATTCGGGCAGAATTCCGCACTGCCCCACTTTCCCATCTGCGCACAGCCTGCGGGGGTGTCCTTTTCAGCCATGCGGCTCAAGGGGCGATATCATCCGCAGAGAACGCCCCCTTTATAATATGTACCATCCAGCGTCCGCTGTCAAGAGGTGTCACCTCTGCAATATCAAAACGGACCGGTTCATCGCTCTGACCGGTCCGCTGTAAATAAAGCTCTGCCGCCAAGATCAGACGGCGGCGTTTTGCCGCATCCACGGCTTCCGCAGGCGCATACGGCGTACCCGCCGCACGGGTCTTGACCTCGCAGAAGATCAGGCCTTCCTGCTGATCCCGCAGGATCAGATCCAGCTCACCATAGCGGGTATGGTAATTGCGGGCCAGCACTGTACAGCCGCGCTGGCTATAAAGCCGGGCGGCGGCGCCCTCTCCCCTTCGGCCAGTCTCAGCGCGATCCATCAGCGTTCCTGGGGCCAATAGCCCTGTTTTTTCAAGAAGCTGCGGCGGTAAAAAGGCTGGATGCCATACTGCGCGATCAGCTCATAGTGCAGCTTTGTGGGGTAGCCTTTATGTTTGGCCAGCTGATACTGCGGATACTGCGCATCCAGCTCCATCATATACCGGTCTCGGCTGACCTTAGCCAGGATCGATGCCGCCCCGATGCTGGCACTGGTGGCGTCCCCTTTGACCACCGGCTGTGCCGGCATTGCCAGGCCCGGAGGGCAGCGGTTGCCGTCCACCAGTACAAGATTGGGCACCAGCTCCAGTTCCGACACCGCCTGGCACATTCCACCCATGGTGGCGTTGAGGATATTGTCCCGGTCGATGATCTCCGGACCGACAAAGACGATGCGGTAAGCCAGCGCCTTTTCACAGATCTCATCAAACAGTGCTTCCCGTTTTTTTTCGGTCAGTTTTTTAGAGTCATTGATGCCGTAGACCGGATTTTCCGGGTCCAGGATGCAGGCAGCCACACAAACGGGGCCGCACAGCGGTCCGCGTCCTGCTTCATCCACACCGGCAAAGCATCCGTACTCTGCACGGATCGCAGCGTCGTATTGATACAGCGGCGCAGAGATCTCCTCATCTGTGCGGCGTTTCATTCAGCATCCTCCTCCGGGTCGTCCTCCCGCTGGGGCGGGCGCTCCAGCGAGATGCGGCCCCACTTGCAGGCGCGGAACTCGTCCACCAGCATCACGGCGCAGCGCTCGGTATCCACCTCTCCGCCCCGCACCAGTAGTCCCCGCTTGCGGCCAATGGCCTCCAGCAGCTCATAAGGGGGTAGCGCCAGGGTCTCGGCATCCAGCTTATAACGCTGTGCCACCAGCGCCGGGTAGTTGTGACGCACTTCGTCCAGCAGGTTGGCCGCCAGCTCCTCTACATCCAGGATGTCATCCTTGATAGAGCCGATAAACGCCAGGTTGGAAGCGGTGGTCTTGGAGTCAAATTTCTTCCACAGCACACCGGGCATATCCAGCAGGTCAAACTTGTCTGCACTGACCCACTGCTTGCCCTTGGTTACACCAGGACGATCCGCTGCCTTGGCCCGGGCCGCCCCTGCAAAGGTATTGATAAAGGTGGATTTACCCACATTGGGGATGCCGCAAAGCATGATCTGGGTCTTTGCGCCCCCCATGCCGCGGCCCTGCCGCCGGGCCAGCAGACCTACCAGCTCTTTCTCGATGGCAGACTTCACCGCATTTGCTCCGCCCTTCTGTTTAGCGCTGATCGCCACACATCCGGCATCTGCCGCACGAAAATAACGGATCCATTCCTCCGTAACTGCAGGGTCGGCCAGGTCTGCCTTATTCAAGGCATACAGTTTGGGTTTGCGGGCCGTGATCCGCTCGATCTCCGGGTTCAGGCTGGACAGAGGGATGCGGGCATCCAGCAGCACCAAACTGGCGTCCACATGCTGGATCTCCTGTTCCATCATCCGCAGGGTCTTGGTCATATGCCCCGGAAACCACTGGATCTGATATTGGTTTGCAAACCGGGTATCCATCTCGTTCATTTTACCACTCCAAAATCTGCAAAGGGCAAAAAGCACAAAAGCACCTTGCCCAGGATATCTTTCTCGTTGATGCAGCCCACATAGCTGGAACGGCTGTCCAAAGAGGCATTGCGGTTATCCCCCATAACAAACACCGTACCCTCCGGCACTGTGTAGGGGAACTGGACATCGTAGCCCAAGTAGGTAGGCTCTGCGATATAATCCTCCTGCAGGAGCTGCTCGTTCACCCATACTTCGCCGGTGTCATAATCGATCCGTATGGTATCTCCGCCCATAGCGATGACACGTTTGACCAACGGCTTGCCATAGCTGGTGTAGCCGTCCACGATCACCACATCTCCCCGCTGGGGCTGGTAACCTGCGCCCCACACGATGAGCTTATCCCCATGGTCCAGCGTAGGAACCATGGACTGACCGTCCACCTGAATGATGCGAAAGAAAAAAGAAAAAAACAGCACCAGGATCAGCGCCGCCGAGACCAATGCCTCGTACCACTCCAGCAGATTCTGGCCCCGCTGTACCACGGGCGGTTGCTGGGACTGCGCCTGCTTTGTCATATCCGCGCACCTCGTTTCCGGCAGGAAGCTGCGCCCCCTGTTCTTTGATAAAGAAAAAAGGGACAAACAAAGTTGTCCCTTTCCTCCCGCAGCGTGGCGGGAAACATCAGATATCGCTCTTGACCTTGGCAGCCTTGCCGGTGCGGCTACGCAGGTAGAACAGCTTTGCGCGGCGAACCTTGCCCTTGCGGATCACAGTGACCTTCTCAACGAAGGGGCTGTTGATGGGGAAGACACGCTCGATGCCAACACCGTAAGCCACGCGGCGAACGGTGAAGGTCTCAGCAACGCCGCCGTGCTTCTTAGCGATGACGGTGCCCTCGAAAGCCTGGATACGCTCACGCTCGCCTTCCTTGATGCGAACGTCCACGCGGACAGTATCGCCAACGTTGAACTGAGGCTTCTCGGCCTTGATGCTGCCCTCGGAAATGATCTTCAGTGCGTCCATTGTTATTCCTCCATTTGTTTTTAGACGTTCGTACACGGCGCGTTGCCGTCAGAGGACCGCCCGTTTAATGATTGTGTCATTAACCCCGCTGTGGTATCAGCGGACACTAACGCCCTAATATGATAGCACAAACTCCCGCTGAAATCAAGCACTTTTTTCATAAAATGCGAGTGATATCCGCAAGAAAACGAACTTTTTCTCAAAAGATGCCGGAGCTGTGCCGCAGCATCAATGAAAATGCTGCTTATCTGCCGTCAAAAAGTGGGTGCGCAGGATGGAAGCGGACAGGGACGAAAAATCCCCTTGCTGCTCCAAAAAGCCCAGCAGCAGCGCCGGGTTCATGGTCAGCTGCTGCGAGGCAGGCAGGCACAGTGCGAACGAGAGTTCTTCCCCCTCCTCGGTCCAATCCAGCGCAGGGATATACTCCTTCAGGTCCAACGTCTTGACACCGCGTTTGCTCTTTTTTTCCACCAGAGCAGCAGGCAGCGCATTATACGCTTCCAGCACCGGCTGGGCAGAAGCCGGGCAGCGCACCTGATAGCAGGCGTAAGCGATGGAATCCGCCTTCATCTCCACGGGGGCCACCTGTGTAACATAAATACCCGCCGGCATAATGGCGTTGAGTGCAGACTGCCACTGCGCAAAGTCCGGAGCCTCGGCCTCGGTCTTGACATCCACACACTCACACAAGCTCTCCTGCCCCAGCGACAGCGGGCAGGCAAAGGTCATGTAGATATGGGGGTTAAAGCCCAGCGTGTGCCACACCGGCAGGCCGCTGCGCTTGAGGACCCGCTGCATTACCCGCTGCAGGTCCAGCAGTGAGATATAGGAGGCCTCGGCCTTCTTTTCAAACGAGATCCGTACTGTAATCAAAGCAGGGTCCTCCCAACAGATGATTTGCGCCGCAGCCGCCGCACTGACGGTTGCAGGGCGGCGTAGTCTGTGCAGCCAGTGCCTTTTTGTACTCCCGCACCAGATACTCATGGGTCACACCGTAATCCATGTGAGACCAGGGGGTCACCTCATCCAGTGCAATGGGACGCTGGCAGTAGAAATAAGGGTCAATGCCCAGGTCTGCAAACACCTGCATCCAGGTGTCGTAGCGGAAGCACTCCTCCCAGCCGTCAAAGAAACAGCCGCGCTTGTAAGCTTCCACCAGTGCAGGCGCCAGGCGGCGGTCGCCTTTGGCAAACACGCCTTCCAGCAGACTGGTCTTGCTGTCGTGGTAGTTCACCTTGATCTTGCGGCTGCGCACGCTCTCCAGCAGGTGCTTCTGCTTTGCCTGCAAGGTCTCGGCCGAATCCATCGGCACGAACTGGAACGGAGTGTGGGGCTTGGGCACAAAGCAGGCGCAGCTGATGGTGACCTGGACGCCCTTGCCCTTGGCGTGGTTGGTCGTATGGTAGTACAGGTCCACCACCTTCTGGGCAGTCTCGGCAATGCCCTCGATATCCTCCATAGTCTCCGTCGGCAGGCCCATCATAAAATAGAGCTTGACCGAGGTATACCCGGCAGCAAACGCAATGCCGCAGGTCTTTTCGATCTCGTCCCAGGTGACATTTTTATTGATGACATTCCGCAGACGCTGGGTGCCCGCCTCGGCAGCAAAGGTCAGACCGCTCTTGCGCACCTTCGTGGTCTTTTCGATCAGGCTCTCCGAGAAGTTGTCCACCCGCAGAGACGGCAGCGACAGACTGACGTGCTCCTTAGGTGCCCACTCGTTCAGATCGTCCAGCAGCTCTTCCAGCTGGCTGTGGTCCGAAGTAGACAAGCTGGACAGACTCAGCTCCTCATAGCCGGTATTGGCGCACAGATCCTGAGCCGCCCGGTTCAGCAGAGCGGCATCCCGCTGGCGCATGGGACGGTACAAAAAGCCCGCCTGGCAGAACCGGCAGCCACGGACACAGCCCCGCAGCACTTCCACGCTGGCACGGTCCTGGATCGCACCCACCATGGGCACCACAAAGTTGGTGGGCGGGGCAAAATCGTTCATATCCTGGATGATCGCCTTGGTGATCACCGCCGGGACCCCCCGCTGATTGGGGGTGATCGCCTGGACCCGGCCATCCTCGTAATAGGTCACGTCATAGAAGGCAGGGATATACACCCCCGGGATCTTGGCCAGCCGCAGCAAAAGCTCGGTCTTGGAGACGCCGCCTTCCTTTTTTGCCTTCTCGATCTCTGCACAGATGGCGGGCAGCTGACGCTCACCTTCTCCCAGCTGGATCACATCAAAGAAATCTGCGATCGGCTCTGCGTTGCAGGCACAGGGGCCGCCCGCCACGATCAAGGGCCAGCTCTCGTCCCGGTCTTTTGCATAGAACGGGATCCCCGCCAGGTCCAGCATCGCCAGGATATTGGTGTAGGACAGCTCATACTGCAGGGTAAAGCCCACCGCATCAAAGGCAGCCAGCGGGTCCTTGCTCTCCAGCGTATACAGCGGCAGAGACAGGCGCTCCATCTCTGCCTTCATGTCCAGCCAGGGCATAAAGGCACGCTCACACCACCAATTCTCGTGGGCGTTCAGCAGTTCGTACAAGATCTTCTCCCCCAGAAAGGACATACCTACCTCGTAGGTGTCCGGGAAGCAGAACGCAAACCTCACATCCACCTGGGACTTATCTTTATACACGCTGCCAGGCTCGCCGCCGGTATAGCGGCCAGGTTTCTGCACCCGGCCCAGCGCTTCTTTCAGCTTTGGTTCAAACATCCGGTTCCTCCATTTAAGCATTATGGTTCCTTTTATTTTACCTTATTTCCCGGCGAATTGCAATTACAGGTTTTGCCGCCGAAGTACTGCGGCCGTTTTGCCTTTTGGGCGGGAGAGATCCTACGCTCTTTTCGATTTTTCAGGACTTGCCAAAGACTCAGCAGCATCTGCGCACCATCCAGCGGCGGAATGGGCAGCAGATTAAAGGCTCCCGTCAGCAGATTGGCTGCCAAAAAGGCACTGCCCCGCACTGTGGCCCGATGAACAAACCGAAGGTACCCACCCAAAGCCAGCAGCAGATTGACCCCCGGTCCAGCAGCCGCCAGCCAGAACACTTTTTCCGGAGAAAGCCCGGCCTCCCGGTGACGCATACACAGTCCCGTCAACCCTATCTGGATCACAGGACAGCGTCCGGTGAACGCCCAGTAGACCAGGATATGCCCCGCCTCATGCAGCAGCGCCGACGCAAGCCCCAGGCGCAGAAACCCGCTGGCATCAAAGTACAGCAGAAGGTACAACATTCCGCACAAAAGCAGCGGATGATGCAGTTCCAGCGGGCCAAAGCGTACCCAGTGCTTCATGGCAGCCGCAGCGCTTTGGAGGGATCAAAGCGCTGCCCCTGATGGAGAAGTTCAAAATGCAGGTGGGGTCCGGTGGCTCTGCCGGTCTGTCCTGCCGCACCCAGAAGCTGCCCCTGCTCCACCACCTCCCCAGGGCGCACATAGAGGTATTCCAGATGGGCATAGATGCTCTCCCATCCGCCAGGGTGCCGGATGCGAAGATAATTTCCAAAGCTCGTGCTGCGCCGGGCCTGTGCCACAACGCCCCCTTGTGCTGCCCGCACCGGTGTCCCCTGGGGGCAAGCCAGATCCACCCCTCTATGAAATTGTTCCCGACTGGTAAAGGGATCTTTTCGCCATCCATAAGGGTCAGATACCCGCCAGACGTTCCCCCCTAGCGGGAAACACAAACGCCCCGGCTCTGCCTGGGACAAACTGCTGCCCGGCGGAGCCTGTTTTTGGGCAGAGGCTGTCCCCGTCAAAACAAAAAGCACCCATAACAGCACCCCGATCGTCAGCCAGCGCCGTCCCCTCTTTTTGACCCAGCCTGTCCTTTGCATATCCCCTTGCTCCTCCCCATCCGTTATACGAGCCACTGTATGCGCCAATGGGAAGAAAAAGACCGCAGCCCGAAGGCTGCCTCCAAATAAGAAAACATTGGTTCTGGCTGAGAGATTTGCCCCATAGCACCCTGTAAAGGGCTTGGAAATACATCCAGTATTCCACGCGCCCTTTCCAGGGCACTCTGGGCACAAATCTCCGGGCCAGAACTGCTACGCACCCGCCGCCCGGCGATTTTGGGCTAGTGCAAGGAAAAGCAGCGCAGGCATCCTTGCTGGCTGGCAAGCTGCTTTGACACAGCAATTACACAAAATCGTCAGTCGGCGGGCAATGGCTTCTTATTCGGAGGCAGCCAAAAACCACGGTCTTTTTTATCTATTAAATTCCAAATTTGCCCAACAAGCGGTCCAGCCAGCTGCGCCGGGGCTGCACCACTTCCACTGTCATGGACGAACCATCCGCCGGGCGTGCCGGAACAACCAGCTCTTGCTGTTCTGGCTGTTCTGGCTGCACCGTCTCCGGCACAGTCGGTTCCTCCGGATGCAGGGGCTCAGCCGGTGCCTCCTGTTCCGCATGCACAGGCACCACCGATTCCGGAACATAGGCCGGGCGGGGCATCCAGTCTCCCCGCAGCAGATCGTACATCCCCATCTGCCCGTTGACCTCCGGCTCCCCATCCGCAGGTTTTACCTTCTGGTAGCTGCCGTCCGGGCGCATTTCTCGGGCATTGATATTATCCCGCAGCTGCAGATCCAGGATCTGGCTGAGCTTTTCCACCAGGGCGGGGTCCTGGATACGGACGCCCACCTCGACCCGACACTCTGTATTGCGGGTCAAAAAGTCGCCAGAGGCAATATAGATCCGGGTATACTGCCCATCAAAAAAGCTGTAAATGCGGCCATGCTCCAGGTAGCGCCCCACCAAGCTGCGGATATGCAGATTTTCGGTCTTGCCCGGCACACCGGCCCGCACACAGCAGATGCCGCGGACGATCATATCGATCCGGACACCTGCACAGCTGGCCTCCTGCAATTTCAGGATGATATCCCGGTCACTGATGGAGTTATTTTTCAGGATCATGGATGCGGGACGGCCCAACCGTGCAGCCTCGATCACATGGTCCATCTCTTCCAGCAGTACACTTTTGAACCGCAGCGGTGCTACCAGCATCTGGTCGGAAGTTTCGGTAAGCTTATGCACCGCCAAGTTCTGGAATATATTGGATGCTTCCGCACCAATGGCCGGGTCCGAGGTAAGGAACGAGTAGTCGGTATACAGCTCGCTGGTCTTTTCGTTGTAATTGCCGGTACCGATCTGAGTGATGTAGGAATACCCGCTCGGGCCTTTCTTTGTGATGAGCGTCAATTTGGAGTGGACCTTATAATCCTCAAATCCATAGATCACGGTACAGCCTGCGCTCTCCAGCTGTTTGGACCAGTCGATATTGTTCTGCTCGTCAAAACGGGCCCGCAGCTCCACCAGCGCAACCACTTCTTTGCCGTTTTCTGCCGCTTCCATCAGAGCCTGAACGATCTGAGACTCCCGCGCCATACGGTACAGGGTCATTTTGATGGAGATGACCTCCGGATCCTGCGCTGCCTTTTTCAGCAGCGTGATGAACGGCCGAATGGACTGATACGGGTAGCACAGCAGTACATCCCGCTGCGCCACCTGCTGTGCCAGGTCATACTCCGGGGGCGGCAGCATCGGCCGGGCAGCCGGATAGAACAGCTCCGGATGACCATCTGCTTCGACCCTGGAAAGCAGGCGGAAGAAGAAGCTCAGGTCCAGCGGGCTTTTTTGCACAAAGACCCGCTTATGGGGCAGTTCCAGTTTTGCACACAGCGTGCGCACCACCTCAGTGGGTGCAGTGGGTGTGATCTGCAGCCGCACTGCCGCCAGTTTGCGGCGGCGCTTGAGCAGATCGGCCATGATCTCCCGATAGTCGATATCATGGTCCATCATTCCCTCTTTGACGTCGATATCTGCATTGCGGGTGACCCGGAACAAGCATTTTTCCACGATCTGTTCCTTGCCAAAAATGACCCCGGCATAGTGCAGCACCAGCTCTTCGGTAAGGGCAAAAAGGGTCTTATCGTCCTTTTTGAAGATGTGGATACGTTCCATCTGACTGGAGATCGGAATGATGCCCAGGCTCTGTGTGCCGGCACGTTTCTCTTTCAGCAGAACGCCCAGATAGATCTCCTTGTTGCGGAGGAACGGGAACGGGTGGCGGTTATCCACGATCTGCGGGCTGAGGATCGGAAACAGCTCCCGCTGGAAATATTTTTTCCAGAAATGCTCCTCGCTTTTTTCCAGGCGATCAAAATCCACCTTCTGATACCCGCAAGCCGCGAGATTTTCCAGCGCTTTTTCGTAATACTTGTCACATTCCGCCTGCATCTGCGCTGTTTTGGGCATAATAGCCGCCAACTGCTCCTCCGCAGTCATATTGGTCTTATTCTCCCGGCCCTCCTTTTCCTTTTTAGCGTGCATCAGGTTGGCTCGCTCCTGCAAAGAGCCCACACGCACCATAAAGAACTCATCCAGGTTCGACCCGAAAATAGACAAAAATTTCAGCTGCTCCGCCAGGGGGACATTTTTATCCTTGCCCAGCACCAGCACCCGGCGGTTGAAATCCAGCCAGCTCAGCTCCCGGTTGATAAAAATCGTATCCTCTTTCATAGCAATTCCCCTTTTATGTCCCATCCCAATTCACGGGACTCCATACTACTCTTTTTATTGTACCTAAAATCCGCCCAAAAAGAAAGTCTCTTGCTAAAAAAAGCAAGAGACTTTACACAAATTTTAAGCAACTTTACCGGGACTTTACTGGACAGCATCACTTTGCTGCACCAAACGGTACAGAACCTCTGCCGCCGCGCCCCCCTGGCTATCGGTCAAGGTGGTGTGCTTTGCAGCCAGCCGCAGTTCCGCCGGAGCATCCGCCGAAGCAATGCTGCATCCGGCAGCCTGCACCAGGGACAGCATCGCCCCGCTGCCCGCCACTACCTGCACCTGTGCAGAGGGTATCCCCACCTCTCCGCTGACAGCCTGCAGCATCGTCTCACCGCTGGGCAGACGCGCAGAAAGTGCCAGCAGATCCGGAGCCAGGCGCTCCAACTCCACCCGGGAAGCGTCCTCAGCCAGCGTTTTTTTCAGCAGCGGAACCAAGGGCATATTCTTTTCGTCCTGATAAAGCAGCACCCGGAGGCACTGGTCCAGCGGCAGATCCCCGGCACTGCCCAGCAGATAGGGAGTCCACTCTTGATGCAGGTGGCGTGCCAGGCCCTGACTCATACGCAGCACACGGGTCGCACCATCTGCCATCTGCACAGCGATGCCCAGTCCCGGCACCGAGGGCAGCCGCTCCAGCAGAGACGGCCCAAACCCTGCAAAGCTGCACAGCCCCTGGCTGCGGCCCTGTGCAAAACTATACGCCAGCGTACCGCCGCACAAAAGGGCCGGCGCCCCCAGCCGCACCCCGCCCAGCAAGGTGCGGACCGCCTTGGGGGTACGCTGAGAGAACACGGTCAGACGGCCGCCCCGGCTGCTGTACAGCTGGATGATATCCCGGAGCACCTGCGTCAGGTTTCCATCTGGTCCCAGCAGCAGGCTGTCCAGATCGCACAGCACCAGCGTATCAGCTAAGGATCGATTCATTGACTCTGCCTCCTGAGTGTCGCAACAAAATGGGTGAAATATTCCGGCAGCTCCGAGTCAAATCGGAGCGCCTGGCCCGTAGCCGGGTGGATGAAACCCAGCGTCTTAGCGTGCAGACATTGTCCCCCCAGGCTCGTGATGCAGTTATGGGGGCCATAAACCGGATCGCCCGCTACGGGATGATGGATGGACGCCATATGGACACGGATCTGGTGCGTTCGGCCGGTCTTGAGCCGACATTCCAGCAGGGTAAAGTTGCCCAGCCGTTCCAGCACCTGATAGCCCGTATAGGCATACTTGGCTCCCGGTTCTCCTACGGGGTAGACCGCCATCTTTTTACGGTCAGTATGAGAGCGGGCGATGCTGCTTTCCACCACCCCCTGCTCCTGCGTAAAGCCCCCATAGACCACGGTATGATACGCCCGCTCTACGCTATGGACCGCCATCTGCTGGGACAAGCCAATATGGGTCGCATCGTCTTTGGCTACCACCAGCAGACCGCTGGTATCCTTATCGATGCGGTGAACGATGCCCGGACGGATCAGCCCGCCAATACCGGAAAGGCTGCCCTGGCAATGCCACAGCAGGGCATTGACCAGTGTACCATCCGGATTGCCTGGGGCGGGGTGGACCACCATTCCTTTGGGTTTATTCACTACCAGCAGATGCTCGTCTTCATAGACGATATCCAGCGGTATATTCTGCGGCACCGCCTCGATCGGCTTTGCATCCGGGATCTCCACCAGCAGAGTATCGCCGGCTTTCAGTTTTTGACTTTTGGGCACGGGACGGCCATTGCACAGCACATGACCCTGAGCCATAAGCCCCTGAAGTGCGCTGCGGGACAGTCCCGTATCCTCTCCGCTGAGGAAGCGGTCGATCCGGGTGCCCGCCCCCTCCTGCTCCACAATAAATTCACGCTGTTCCATGTTTACTGCTCCTGCGCGGATCCATCCTTGCTGCGGGAAGCACGGAGATCGTCCAAAAAGATATACAGTACCAACAGCCCCGCACCCACGCAGACACAAATATCCGCAAAATTGAAGACAGCGAACCGCATGAACAGCAGATTCAGATAATCCACCACAGCGCCGTTCAGCACCCGGTCGATCAGGTTGCCAAGGCCGCCGCCCAGCATCAGGATCAGCGCAGCCTGCAAAAGCACCTTGCCCCGGCAGCGGAAGAACAGCCAATAGGCCATAACCGCCATTGCTGCCGATGTAGCAAGGATCAGCAGCAGCTGCTTGCCGCTGAGCAGGCTAAACGCCATACCCGGGTTCAGCACAAAATGCAGCTCCACCACATGGGGGATCAGCGGCATCGTCCCCACCGGCTGCAGCACCTGCACCGCCCAGAGCTTGATAAGCTGGTCGATGCCCACCAGTGCTGCGGTACACAGCAGATTGATCAATACATAGGTCATGTTTTTCTCCCCGGGGCGGGCACACCCGTCCCTCAAATTTGCAAAAACAGGTCTGTGGCAGGCCGCCAAGAACGGCAGCACAGCCAAAGGCCTGTTTTTGCTAAGATCGGCGGCTGCGCTTTCTATACGCGTCCTGCTAAGAGAGCACCGCCTTTGCTTTTAAATAAAAGAGTTAAAAACGAGGGGCGGATCAGCCCTCCACCACACTGGCGCAGCGGGCGCACAGGGTGGGATGTGCAGCATGGGAGCCGATATCCGAAGAATACTTCCAGCAGCGCTCGCACTTATCACCGGTGGCATGCACAGCAGCAACGCCCAGACCCTCAACAGCGCTGGCGGCACCGCCCTCGCCCTTGACCAGGTCCACGCGGGAGACGATCATCAGGTCTGCCAGCTCATCCATGGGGACTGCGTTCAGCAGGGTGTACATCTCCTCAGAGCAGTACAGGGTAACGGCAGCCTCCAGAGAAGCACCGATCTGCTTATCTGCACGAGCCTGCTCCAGAACCTTCTTCACCTCATCACGGACAGCGATCAGGCGGGCCCACTTTGCCTTGAACTCCTCGCTGGCAGCATACTGGCCAGCGGAAGGCATCTGCTCGTACACCACATAGTGCTCCATGCCCTCGGTCTTGGGCAGGAAGTCCCAGATCTCCTGGCTGGTGAAGCAGAGGATGGGAGCGATCAGCTTATCCAGCGCAGTGAGGATGCGGTACATTGCCGTCTGGGCGGCACGGCGGCCAACACCATTGGTGCAGTACAGACGATCCTTGGTGACATCCAGGTAGAAGTTGGACATAGCCACCACGCAGAAGTTATAGACTGCATGATAGACCTTGTTGAAATCATACACTGCATAACCAGCGCGGCAGGCAGCGATCAGGTCATCCAGTGCAGCCAGTGCCCAGCGATCGATCTCCTGCAGCTGGTCGTCAGCCACACAATCGGTGTTGGGGTCAAAGCCATCCAGGTTGCCCAGGATGAAGCGGGCCGTATTGCGGATCTTGCGGTATGCCTCGCTGAGCTGCTTGATGATATTCTTGCCTGCACGCACGTCCACCGTGTAATCCGAGGAAGCCACCCACAGACGGATGATGTCTGCGCCGTAGTCCTTGATGATCTCACTGGGCTCTACGCCGTTGCCGGCGCTCTTGTGCATCTGCTTGCCCTGCTCGTCCACTACCCAGCCGTGGCACAGCACGGACTTATAGGGGGCGCAGCCCTTGCTGGCCACACTGGTCAGCAGGCTGGACTGGAACCAACCACGGAACTGGTCTGCACCTTCCATGTACAGATCTGCCGGGAAGCCCAGCTCGCCGCGCTCGTCCAGAACAGCTGCATGGGTGGAGCCGGAGTCGAACCAGACGTCCATGATATCGGAGTCCTTCTCCCAATCGGAAGCGCCGCACTTCTCGCAGACCTCCCCGGCCGGGATGATCTGGGAAGCATCGTACTTATACCAGGCGTCCGAACCCTCCTTGCGGAACAGCTCGCTTACAGCCTTGATGGTAGCATCGGTGATATGGTACTGGCCGCACTTCTTGCAGTAGAAGGCCGGGATGGGCACACCCCAGGTACGCTGACGGCTGATGCACCAGTCGTTGCGGTCCCGCACCATGCCCTTCATGCGGTCGTGACCCCACTCCGGCATCCAGGTGACGCCGTCGATGGCCTCGTACACATCCTCACGGAACTTGGCAATGGAGCAGAACCACTGCTCGGTAGCACGGAAAATGATGGGGTTGTGGCAGCGCCAGCAATGGGGATACTGGTGCTTGATGTGGATCTGGCCCAGCACTGCGCCGGACTCCATCAGGTCGGCCAGGATGGTCTTGTTGGAAGCCCACACCCGCTGGCCTGCGTACTTGCCTGCCAGCTCGGTCAGGTATCCGCCGTCATCCACCGGCACAGTGATGGGCACATTGTACTTCTGGCTGACATTGAAGTCATCCACGCCGTGGCCGCCTGCGGTATGGACACAGCCGGAGCCGCTCTCCAGGGTGACATGATCGCCCAGGATCACCAGGCCTTCCTTCGGCAGGTAGACATGGTGGTAGCGCATCTTCTCAAATTCCACGCCGCTGACCGGCTCGCCCACCACCTCATACTCGGTGATATGGCAGGCATCCATCACGCTCTTGACCAACTGCGTGGCCATGATGTGGTATGCATCCCCGATCTTGACGAAGGAATACTCAAACTGACCGCCCAGGCAGATAGCCTCGTTGGCGGGCAGAGTCCAGGTCGTAGTCGTCCAGATGACAAAGTAGGTCTTGTCCATGGGGATGCCGTGCTTTGCCAGAACCCCGTTGGGGTCCTGCGAGACTGCAAAGCGCACAAAGATGGAGTCGCAGTCGTCCTCGCCATACTCGATCTCAGCCTCAGCCAGTGCAGTGCGGCAGTCCGGGCACCAGTAGACCGGCTTCAGGCCCTTGTAGATATAGCCCTTTTTGGCCATTTTGCCAAAGACCTCGATCTGACGAGCCTCAAACTCCGGCTTCAGGGTCAGGTAGGGGTGCTCGAAGTCGCCAATAACGCCCAGACGCTTGAACTGGTCGCTCATGATATCAATATGCTCGGTGGCAAACTTCTCGCAGATCTGGCGCAGCTGGAGCTTGGAGATATCCTTCTTTTTGTCGCCCACAGAGGACAGCGCCTTCAGCTCGATCGGCAGGCCGTGGGTATCAAAACCCGGCACATAGGGAGCCTGGTAGCCCTCCATGTTCTTCTCACGGATGATGATATCCTTGATGATCTTGTTCAGTGCAGTACCCATGTGGATGCTGCCGTTGGCGTACGGAGGGCCGTCATGGAGCACAAAACGGGGCTTGTCCGCATTGTGTTTCATCAGGTTGCCGTAAAGATCATTGTCCTCCCAATCCTTGAGCATTGCAGGCTCTTTCTTGGGCAGGCCTGCACGCATCTCAAACAGAGTCTTGGGCAGGTTCAGGGTACTATCGTATTGGGATTTATTCTTAGCCACTGGTCACACACTCCTCTAATTTTTTTGGCAAGGTCAATCGCTGAACTGCACACCCTGGAAGGCGGCGTAATCCGGCCGGGCTTCCGGCGGGATCTCCAGCTTGAGCTGGCTCTCATCCTGGGCCCAAAAAGCCTCCGACTGCTCATCCGCAGAGGTATCTTCCCCTTCCTCGGGGGCTTCCTCCTCGGTCAGGACAGGCTGCTCCACAGCCGGTTCCGCAGCGGAAACAGCTTCTTCCGGCTGTTCGGACACTTCTTTTTCCTCTGCCGGGGCGGGCTGCTCCCGCTGGAACTCCGGCAGACGGCTCAGGGACTCCACATGGCTGCGGTACAGGTTGAGCACATCCGACTTGAAACGGGTAACTTCCAGACGGACCCGCTCATACTCCCGCTCTTCGGCCTGCTTTTTATCGGTGGCCTCAGAAATGATCTCATCAGCCCGATCGCTGGCTTTTTGCAGCAGTTCGTTTGCGTCCCGGATGATATCGTCCCCCCGGAGGTTTGCCCGGTGAAGGATGTCCTCCGCCTTCTGGTTTGCCTCCCGGATCACATTCTCTCCCATGCGCTGGGCGTTGATGAGTGCGGATTTCAGCATATCGCCATCCGCCTCATAGCCTTCCAGCTCCCGGTGCAGCCGCTGGTTCTCAGCGTTCAGATCTGCGATCTGGCGGCGCAGCTGCTCCATCTGGGCATCATTCTGCTTCAGCTGATCTTCGATCTGGTCCAAAAACCGGTCTACATCCTCGGTACGGTAGCCGCGGAGGTTCTTTTCAAATTGCACGGATCGGACATCCTGCGGGGTCAGCATAATTGTATCCTCCCATTTTCATTCAATACTGAAAAAACTCGATGATCCATCGGTCCTTTTTGCTCTTCCCGGGCAGCGAGACAAGCTCGAACCGCCCTTTGCCGCGCACGGTGAACACATCCCCCTCGTACACCGGAGCGTGGCCGCTGGTGGTAGGCAGGTGGTTGATCTCCACCCGCCCTGCTGTGATCAGCTGGGCAGCAGCCCCACGGCTGCACCGAAGCATTGCCGACAGCACCGCATCCAGACGGGGAGAGGATACGGTGGCCGTGCGCAGCTCCCGATCCTCTGCACCAAAGCTGGGCAGCTGATCCAAGGGGCACAGCTGTGTAGTCAGGCTGAATCTGCCCGCAGAACAAAGCTCCTGGCAGATCAGCTGGGCTGCCGGTTCCAACGCAAAAACATATGCGGTGCCCGGCTGATCCGGTGGAAGCAGGATATCTCCCAGGGCCTCCCGCCGCAGTGCAAGGCCCATAAGGCTGCCCAGATAATCTTTGTGGGCAGGCAGCGCCGTGCCCACCGGCCCTTGACAGCACAGCTGCGCACAGCACAAAGGGCTGGCAGTATAGCTGTCGGCGGGTTCGATGCACAGGATGCGCCGCTCTGCCCCAGGCCAGCCGCCGTCAAAACGGCAGTCCTGGGCATCGATCCGGTTCAATGCAGCCTGCGCCAGGTCCTGCTCCCGATCGGACAAAAAGGCCGAATACCGAGGGATGCCCCGGCTTTGAGCCGTGCGGGCCAGATCCTCGATATGGCGCATAAGAAAGCGCTCTTCATCGTTCTGCGCCGGGACAAAGCCCCGGACCGCTTTCAGGGCAGGATCAATAGAACGCGCCATTGTTCTCCAACTCGTCCAGCAGATCGCCCATAATATCTACGTTGTAGGGGGTAATAATAAAGGTGCTGTTGGCCACACGCTTGATCTGGCCATTGTTGGCATACGCCACACCGGACAAAAAGTCTACCAGCCGGCGGGAGACCTCCTTGTTGGTGGACTCCAGGTTCAGCACCACAGTGCGCTTGTTGTTCAGGTGATCCGCAATCGTGCTGGCATCCTCAAAATGCTCAGGCTTGACCAGCACCACCCGCAGCTGGGTGGTAGCATGGATGTTGACCACCTTGCCATTCTTTTTGACAGCGCCTTCCGCCGCGTCGGGATCTTCCTCGTCCATCGTAACGCCAAAGCCGTTGTTGTTGTTCACCATCTGCGGGCCGTCGTCAATGTACTGATCGTCGTACTCGTCCTCACTGCCAAAAAGGCCCTTTTTGAGGTTGTCCATAAAAGACATCGAAATCTGCTCCTTTCGCTCGGCAGCCGGGGCCGCCTGACTTGCTCTGCAAAATATGTGCAAATAGCTTTTTCTATTATCGTTTGTTTTGCTCCAGATGTCAATAACTACAAAAGCTTTCCGTCATACAAATTTTGTCCCGAGACAATGATCTCGTCATACAGGCGCACCTGACTGACCGAACCATCGGTCCCGCTGGGCATTACCAGCTGGTATTCGCCCTCTGTGACCAGGGGGTGCGCATCGTCCACCGGATCGATACGGCAGAAGCGGGCCAGATTGCCGAATTTGACATAGACGCCAGGGATATAGTTCTCCCCTTTTTCTGCAGCTTCGGTTCCATCTTCTTTGAGATAATGCACCGCCGAAGAGCGGATGCGCAGCCCGGTGGTGCGGCCGACGATGACCTTGGCATCTGCCCGGTTCAGCCGCAGCACATCCCCATTCACCGTCTCACAGGTCAGCACAAAGCGGGCCAGACCGGCCGCTTCATCCAGCTGGACCTGCTGCACCGTAGCAGACAGCCCCTGCTCCATCTGACCGGGGAACCACAGTTCCACCGCACGTTTCAGGGGCTTTCCATCTGCTGTGAGCAGTTTTTTGCCCTGTTCCAGCGGACATATGCCGCAGTACTGCCAGGAAAAGCCAGAGACCAGCTTGCCGGCGCAGCCATCCAGCGGCACCTCCGGCTCAGAGGCCAGATATGCAGCCAGACCCGCCGTATCCAGCGCCAGAATGTCTGCCGGGCCCGCATTGAGCCGGGCCGTAGCACTGCCGCGGATAAAATAGCCGGTGCGGGGAGCTGTGATCTGCGCAGGCGCCCCCAACTGAGCAGCAACGGCTGCCGATTGCTCTGTAAGCTGGGCGATCTGCTCTCCAAAACCCGTTGTTTCTCCCGTGACCACCCAAAGCTTGTTCTGGGCCAGGAGGTATTGTTCCTCCGCAGAGGAGGTCTGCTGATAAAGCGCCTGGTCCAAAGCGTCCAACAGGTCGTATAAAGCAGAGGAACGCTCTTTCAGCAAACTATCCAGCTGCGCAGAGGCGGTATTCTGCGCTTTTTGCAGCAGCTGGATCTGCTCTGTCAGCTGGGTCAGCTGATTGCGAAGCCCTGCCTGGGCAGGGTCTGTGTACATCTCTGCCACCGCAGCGCCGGCAGACACCCGCTCTCCATCCTCCACCAAGTAGCCCAGGCTTCCGCTGCCAGGCACCAAGGTCTCATCAAACAGCAGCACCCCTTGGGCATCCACCGTATCGGCCACGGTTGCCAGCACCGCTGTTTCGTAGTGATTGGGCGGAAACAGCACCTGCCACACCTGATAAAGCACATATACTGCAGCCACCAGCAAAAAGACAGCCGCCACCAGTGCCAGCATCCGGGGGGCACGATTTTTATCCTGTTCTTCAGGCATTGGGCATCATCCTTTCGGCAAAAAATCCCGGCATAGCGCCAGCGCCTGGGAGATAAGCTCCGGAGAAGCAGCATCCAGCCAGGTGACCCCTTCCATATGGCGGAACCAGGTCAGCTGCCGTTTGGCGTACCGGCGGGAAGCCTGCTTCAATGCATCGGCGCACTGCTGCACCGTTGCCTCCCCTGCAAAATACGGAAAGAATTCCTTATAGCCAATGGCTTGCGCCGCCGTAGCACATTGCGCCTGGTGATCGTAGACCCAGCGGGCTTCCTCCAGCAAACCGGCCTCCAGCATACGATCTACCCGCAGGTCGATGCGGCTGTAAAGCTGGGCGCGATCCGCAAAATCCAGGCCCAGCACCAGCGCCCGATAGGGGCGTTCCGGCGGCAGCGAAGCGGCTTTCTGGCTGCTGAGGGGCTGGCCTGTAGCCCGGTAATACTCCAGCGCACGCAGCACCCGCTGACAGTTGTTGGGGTGGATCGCCGCAGCTGCTTCCGGGTCCACTGTCTGCAGCTGTGCATACATTGCCTCTGCCCCCTGCTGCTCCAATTCCTGTGCCAACTGCTGGCGCAGGCCAGGCGGCGTTTTATCCTGGGTGAACCGCACCCCATACAACAAGCTCTGGACATACAGGCCCGTACCGCCCACCAGCACCGGCAGTACGCCCCGCTGGGTCATGTCTGCGATTTGCTCGCCTGCCAGAGCCGTAAAATCCGCCACGCTGAATGGCTGATCCGGCGTAAGGATATCCACGCAATGATGCGGGACCCCCTGCGCCTCCTCCAGTGTCACCTTGGCTGTACCAATATCCAGCCCTTTGTAGATCTGCATAGAATCCGCACTGAGGATCTCGCCCCCAAGGGCTTTCGCCAGGGCGACTCCCAGGGCCGTTTTACCGGTGGCGGTCGGCCCCACTACAGCAAGGATCCATGGTTTACACGATGCGTCCAAACTGTTTTTCCAGCTCCTTTCGGGTCAATTTCAGCACACAGGGACGGCCGTGGGGGCAGAAAGGCGGCACCTGCCCGGAAAGGATCTTCTCCGCCAGCGCCATCAGCTCTTGCGGCGAGGTACGATCCCCTGCCTTGACGGCGGCACGGCAGGCGATGGAATGCAGCACCCACTCTGTACGTTCGTTCAGCGCATCCCGGCTGCCCTTAGCCAATTTATCTGCCAGTTCCACCAGCAGCTCCTCTGCGTTTTGCGGTTCCACGTCCGCAGGGACTGTGCGCAGCAGCACCGTCGTGCCGCCGAAGTCCTCTACCTCCAGGCCCGCGTTTTCCAAAAGGGGAAGATTGTCCAGCAGCGCCTGTTTTTCTGCTGCCCCCAAATTTACCGCCAAAGGCTGCAGCAGCAGCTGCCCCGGCACACTGCCGTAGTCTGCTGCCAGCTTCTCGAACAGCTGACGCTCGTGGGCAGCGTGCTTATCGATCACGCATACCTCGTCCCCACGCTGTGCCAGGATATAGGTGCGGAACAACTCGCCCACATACTCCAGAGGGGGCTCCGCAATGGGCACATCAAACCCCAGCTGTTCGGTTTCTTCTTTTTGCGGCGGCTGCTCCTGCTTCGGCGGTTCAGCCGCTGTCCAGGCCGCCATATGATCCTGCACAGGGCCTTGTTCAGGCAGCTCCGGCTGGATATCCAGCTGGTCTTCTGCGGTTGCTTTGCGGAAGGTATTTTCTTCCGCAGTCGCATGGAGCTTTGTCTCCGGCATTGCCGGACGCTCCGGACTGTGCAGCGCAAACTCCCGCATGGGAGGTGCATCGACTGCGATCGGGGCAAACACCTCTTCCGGCCAATCCGGGTCCGTAGCGCGCGTGGCGGGACGCAGCGGGCGGCTCGGCCTCTGCGTCGGCACAGAAAGGATATCCGCATCCGCTCTTGAAGAAGGCTCCGGCAGCGCACCCGGGTCCGCCTGGGCGGGAAGCACCGCAGAAAGCGGTGTAAAGCCAATCTGCTTTGCAGTATTTTCCTGTTTTATCTCGTCGGATTTCTGATTTTCTTCCTTTGGAGCATCAAATGCAAACTGCCGTTCCCCTGTGCCGGGCTGTGCCAGCGCAAGTTTTACGGCATGGTACACCACATCAAATATATCCCCTTCCCGGGCAAAACGAACCTCAACTTTGGCAGGGTGCACGTTTACATCCACCAGTTCCGGCGGCATTTGCAGCATCAGGATACAGCCCGGAAATTTGCCCTGCATCATCGTGCCCTTATAGGCACCTTCCAAAGCGGCCATCATCGTGCGGTTGCGCACATTGCGTCCATTGATATAGAAATATTGCATGCTCCGGCTGGCACGGCAGCCCTTGGGCGGTGTGATCAGGCCCCACAACCGATAGGGACCGGTGCTGTCGTCCAGCTCCAAAAGGCTGCGGCTGAACTCCCGCCCCAGCACTGCATATACAGCGCTGCGCAGCTGTCCATCACCAGGGGTGACATATTGCACCTTGCCTTCCCGCACAAACTTGAACCGTACCGCCGGGTGACTGAGCGCCACATGTGCTACGATATCCGCCACAAAGGTGCCCTCGCTGGAGTCCTTCTTCAAAAACTTCATCCGGGCAGGCGTATTGTAGAACAGATCCCGCACCCGGATCGTTGTGCCCACACCCCGTGCAGCAGGCTCGGCGCCCAGGCTCTCGCCCCCTTCAATACGGTAGAGGGTCGCACAGTCAGCCTCCTGGGTACGGGTAAGAAGCTCTACCCGCGCCACACTGGCAATGGAGGCCAGTGCCTCCCCCCGAAAGCCCAGGGTCTGGATGTGGTCCAGATCGTCCTGGGTCTGGATCTTGCTGGTTGCGTGACGGATGAACGCAGTGGGGATATCTTCGGCCTCGATACCAGTGCCGTCATCGCTGATCTCGATCAGCTTAACGCCGCCGGATTCAATGCTGATCGTGACCTGAGAGGCCCCTGCATCAATCGCATTCTCGATCAGTTCCTTGACCACTGAGGCCGGGCGCTCCACCACTTCGCCTGCTGCGATCAACTCCGCCGTGTGTTTATCCAATACACGGATCTGCGACATAGGGGCCTCCTTTCTCAGCCGTTCAGGCTGCCTTTCAGTGTCTTTTTCAGCTCATAGAGGAAATTCAGCGCCTCAATGGGGGTCAGCGTCTCCACATCCAGAGCCTCTAGTTTTTCCATCATCTCACTGGGCATCGCCGGGGAGCTATATGCTGCCAGTGCATCGAAATCCATCTGCTCCACTGTATGTTTGGGGGCACTGGCTTCCAGGGTCCGCAGCACCTCGTGGGCGCGGCGGGTCACACTGCCAGGCAGTCCCGCCAGCTTTGCCACCTCGATGCCATAACTGTCATCCGCCGGACCCCGGACGATCCGCCGCAGGAAGGTGATATCCTCTCCCCTCTTTTTGACAGCGATGTTATAGTTTTTGACCCCTTCCACCGTGCCTTCCAGCTCGGTAAGTTCGTGGTAATGGGTAGCAAACAAGGTTTTGCAGCCCAGACCCTTTGCCGGGCTGGCAATATGCTCCACTACCGCCCGGGCAATGCTCATACCATCAAAGGTAGAGGTTCCACGGCCGATCTCATCCAGGATCACCAAACTTTTGGGGGTGGCACTTTTCAGGATCTGCGCCACCTCGGTCATCTCCACCATAAAGGTCGATTGGCCGGCTGCCAGATCGTCGGAGGCTCCAATGCGGGTATAGATCGCATCCACCACGCCCAAATGACATTGACGGGCCGGCACAAAGGAGCCGATCTGCGCCATCAGCGCAATCAGTGCATTTTGACGCATATAGGTGGATTTGCCCGCCATATTGGGACCGGTGATGATCAGACACCGGTCTGCATCGCAATCCAGGTGGGTGTCATTGGGCACAAAAGGCGCCCCCTTCAGCACCTGTTCCACCACAGGGTGACGGCCTTCCAGGATCTCCAGCCGATCCGAGTTGTCCACCATAGGACGGCAGTAATCATTCTCGGCCGCCACCTGCGCCAAGGAGGCCAGAACATCCAGCTGTGCTACCGCAGATGCGGTGCGCTGGATGCGGTCCAGCTGCGCCGCGATCCCTTCCAAAAGCTCCGCAAACAACCGGTGTTCCAGCGAGATCAGACGCTCGTGGGCGCCCAGGATCTTGCTCTCCAGACCTTTCAGCTCCTGGGTGATATATCGTTCACCGGTAGAGAGGGTCTGTTTGCGGATATAGCTTTCCGGCACCATATTCTTGTACGAGTTGCTGACCTCGATATAATAACCAAAAACATGGTTATAGCCGATCTTCAGCTTGGGGATGCCGGTCTCCTGCCGAAGGCGTGCTTCCAGCTGAGCCAGCACCCCCTTGGTATTATCCCGGATAGAACGCAGTTCATCCACTTCGGGATGATAGCCGGAGGCGATCACGCCCCCTTCTTTCAGGCTGGCCGGGGCCTCCGGGTCGATGGCGGCATAGATCTTATCCCGGATATCGGCCAGCGGGTCGATCTGCTCCGCCAGCTGCGCCAGCTCCGGGCAGCTGCAGCTTTCCGCCAGGGTCCGCAACTGCGGCAGACGGTCACAGGTCTGCGCCAGCGCATAGATCTCTTTGGGGGTCGCAGAGCCGTAGACCGTGCGGGTCATCAGCCGCTCGATATCAAAAACATAGTGCAGCTGTTCGGCCAGTTCCCCACGGGTCATCGTCTGCTCGACCAGCGCCTGCACAGCATCCAGCCGCTGGTTGATGGCAGCGGGTGTGATCAGCGGCTGCTCGACCCAGCTGCGCAGCATCCGCTTGCCCATGGCGGTGCTGGTCTTATCCAGCACCCAGAGCAGCGTCCCCCGCTTTTCCCGGCCCCGCAGGGTCTCGGTCAGCTCCAGATTGGCCCGGGTCACCGCAGAAAGCTGCATGAACTGCGCTTCATTGTAGCTGAGCACGGTCTTCAGCCGTCCTACGCCTTTGATCTGTGTTTCATGCAGATATTCCAGCAGCGCTGCCATGGCATACCGCACCAGACCATCGCTGGCGATGGTGGTGGACTGTGCCCAGTCCCGTCCAAATTGATCGTCCAGCACGGTCTCGATAAGGCCGGGAGAATAGCGCCCATCCTCCACCAGCTCTACAGCGCAGTGGAGCTGCTTTTTCATGTACGCAGTCAGATCCCGGCAGTCCAGCACAGCGGTGTTCATCAGCACCTCACTGGGGTGGTAACGGCACAGCTCGGTAAGGATAGCATTGCTGATCCGCTCGCCGGAAAGCTCTGTAACATGGGCAGTGCCCGTGGAGATATCCGCAAAGCAAAGCCCTGCCCGCTTGCCCTTGAGGTAGATGCTGGCAATGTAGTTGTTTTTATCATCCTGGAGCATACTGCTCTCAATGACCGTACCCGGCGTAAGGACCCGAATGATGTCCCGCTTGACCAGGCCCTTTGCCTTGGAAGGGTCCTCCACCTGCTCACAGATGGCCACCTTATACCCTTTGGCGATCAGCCGGGCCACATAGCTTTCATAGCTGTGGAAGGGCACACCGCACATGGGCGCCCGCTCCGGCAGGCCGCACTGCTTGCCGGTAAGGGTGAGGTCCAGCTCTCGGGAGGCTGTAAGCGCATCCTCAAAGAACATCTCATAAAAATCCCCGATACGGTAAAAGAGGATCTCATCTTTATGCTGTCGCTTGATCTCCATATACTGCTGCATCATGGGCGACAGTTGTTCCGTCGGGGGGGAAAGCTTTGCCATAAGGGGGTACTCCTTCCGTTATTGTTCCCTTCGGCTAGGGAAAGCTGAAAGCGGGGCGTTCCCTGCCGGTGCTGCGGATACATGCTTTATTGGGCAGAGCCGCACTCCATTTTTAAGGCTGCTGCACGGAAAACGCGGCCCACCGGGGGCCGCGTTTCGTAAACTGGCCGGTATACCGGTCAGGTCATATCTGAGCGTGCAGGGGTCCGGCTCAGTGGCAGCCGCCGCAGGTAGAGCAGCTGCCGGTGCAGGAAGCGGAAGGCTCCTGCACGGTCATGGGGTCGCCGCCGTTCATAGCCGTATTGATGATCGCGTCGATATAGTTGACCAGGCTCTCGCAATCCCGCTTAGCCTCGTTATAAGCCACCATGCCCTCGTCTGCCATGATCTGGCCGTACAGGGTGTTGACCTTCTCGTTCAGCTCGGCAATGCGGGCATCGCTGCGCTCGGTCTTGCCGATCTCATTGTTCAGATCCATACGTGCCAGGTTGAACTCGCCGATCAGGTTCTGGAGCTCCTCGTCCTTATCGTTCATTTTGCGGGCCTGATCCAGAGCCAGGTAGCGATTGTCGGTTTGCAGCGCCACAGCAGCGCGCTTAAAAAGATCGATGCAGTCCATTATTATACTCCTTTATCCATGCGCCCTCTTGTCAAGGGGGCAGAATTTCGCACGAAGAACGCGCGATTTCAAACTTTGTTGCGGAAGATCCTCAGCCTTCCAACTGACCCAGCAGAACGGTGGCACGGGCAGAGGTGAGCTTTACCTTTGCATACTGACCCAGCAGTGCCGGATCCGCAGCAAACTCCACCGTCAGGTTGTTATCCAGCCGGCCGGTGAGGGTGCCCTCGGCCCTGCCGAAGCCCTCTACCAGCACCCGTACCGTCTGCCCTACCTGCGCCTTGACCAGCCCCATAGCGATCTCGTCCTGGGTCTTGAGCAGGCGGGCCATCCGATCGGTCTTTTCCGAGCGGGGGGTCTCGTCCGGCATATCGGCTGCTTTGGTACCGGTACGCTTGGAATAGATGAAGGTGAACAGCTGCATATAGCCCACCTTCTTGACCAGGTCCAGCGTCCCCTGGAAGTCCTCCTCGGTCTCACCGGGGAATCCCACGATGATATCGCTGGAGAAGGTGATCCCCGACACCCGGCTGCGGGCGTACTCGATCAGCTCCATATACTGTTCCACCGTATAGCGGCGGTTCATCTGTGCCAGCACCCGGTCGGACCCGCACTGCACCGGCAGGTGCAGATGCTTGCACAGCTTGGGCTGGGCGGCAATGGTGTCGATCAGCTTATGGCTGGCATCCTTGGGGTGGCTGGTCATAAAGCGGATATGATAGTCTCCGGGGACGCTGCACAGCAGATTTAGCAGGTCGGAAAAATCGATCTGTTCTTCCAGACCCTTGCCGTAGCTGTTGACGTTCTGCCCCAGAAGCGTGATCTCTTTGTATCCCGCCTGCACAAGACCGCGGAACTCCGCCAGGATATCCTCCGGACGGCGGCTCTTTTCCCGCCCGCGGACATACGGCACGATGCAGTAGGTGCAGAAATTGTCGCAGCCATACATGATGGGGAGCCAGGCGCGGAATTCGCTCTCCCGCCGAATGGGGATATTCTCCACGATCACCGGACGCTGCGCCGGCTGCAGCAGCACACGCTTGTGGGTGCGCAGCTTCTGCGCCAGCAGCTGCGGCAGTGTGTCAATGCCGTCCACGCCGAACACCAGGTCCACATACGGGTAGCTGCGGCGCAGTTTTTCCACCACATGGGTCTGGTTGGCCATGCAGCCGCACAACCCAATGATGAGGCCGGGCTTTTTCTCTTTAAGGCCCTTGAGCGCACCTACGTTGCCAAAGACCCGCTGCTCCGCATGCTCGCGCACAGCGCAAGTGTTGAACAGGATCAGGTCGGCCTGCTCCGGCGCATCGCACAGGCCATATCCAATATCGGTGAGAACGCCCTTGATGCGCTCTCCATCGTTGACGTTCTGCTGACAGCCGTAGCTATGGACATAGGCCAGCGGCGGTGTATCATACACCTGGCTTACCAGTGCAGCGGCAGCGGCATCGTGTTCAAATGCAATGTATTCCAATGAACTATAACCATCCTTCTCCGCTGTCCCAAGGACAGCAGGTTTGCTTTTCAAAAAAGCGTTTTCAGATACACCTTAGTATACCTTTTTTGCTCGGCTCCGGCAAGGGGCAAATTCCGCCGGAGGCATCTCAGACCGCCGGGGTCTCCGACTCCGCAGGCAAATCCGGCGGCAGAACATCCTCCGCAGCTTGCCGGGCGCAGCAATCCGCACAGAGGCCGAACAAGGTAACGGCACATTCCTGCACGATGCCCTGCTGGCGCTGTACCAGCTGCATCAGCTGTTGTTCATCCACCTGTGCATCCACCACGCCGCCGCACACTGTGCAATAAAGATGACTGTGCCAGCACAGCGTATGGTCAAAGCGGTCGGCCTGGCCCGGGATGGAGACCCTGCGGACCCGGCCCATATCCACCAGGCTGTTCAGATTGCGGTAGACGGTGCCCAGGCTCAGACCCGGACACCGAGGAGCAGCCTGGGTGTGGATCTCCTCTGCCGTGGGGTGATCGCTGAGGGCCTGCACTGTTTGCAGGATCAGCTCTCGTTGTTTTGAATAACGCATGGTATCTTTCTCCTTGGTCGGTCAAAGCTTCTCCTCGCCCTTGATCTTGGCCCAGTAGGCTTGGGCTGCCTGCTCGGTACGGTTATCGCCAAAGGCATAGTAGCGCACATCCTTCAGAGCGTCGGGCAGATACTGCTGATCCACCCAATGCCCGGGAAAATCATGGGCATAGCGGTAATTCTGGCCCTTGACAAGGGCATCCTCCCCGTCATAATGCTTGTTTTGCAGCTGTCGGGGCACCGGGCCGGTGCGCCCGGCCTGCACATCCGCCATGGCCGCGTTGATGGCATCGTGGCCGGAGTTGGATTTGGGACTGGTAGCCACCAGGATCACCGCATCCGCCAGCGGTAGCCGGGCTTCCGGCAGGCCCACCATATTGGCAATATCCACCGCTGCCTTTACGATGGGAATGATCTGCGGATAAGCCAGACCCACGTCCTCACAGGCGCAGACCATCAAACGGCGGCAGGCCGAGGGCAAGTCCCCGGCTTCCAGCAGGCGGGCCAAGTAATGCAGCGCAGCATCCGGGTCCGACCCCCGCATGGATTTCTGATAGGCAGAGACGATATCGTAATGGTCGTCCCCATCCCGATCGTACCGCATTGCAGTCCGGCGGGTGACCTGCTGTACCATCTCGAGAGTGATCTGCTTGCCGGCAGGCCCGACAGGTGCTGCAACCGCTGCAAAATCCAGACAGCCCAGGGCCTTGCGAAGGTCCCCTCCTGCGCTTTCTGCCAGATAATGCAGTGCATCAGGGGTCATCTCTACCGGCACGCCCTCTGCATCCGAAAGTTTTTGCAGCGCATTGCTTACCCCCCGCTCTACATCCTTTGGCGCCAGCGATTTGAATTCAAACACTGTACAGCGGGACAAAAGCGCATTGTAGATATAGAAATACGGGTTCTCAGTGGTGGAAGCGATCAGGGTGACGCTGCCATTTTCGATACATTCCAGCAGGCTCTGCTGCTGTTTTTTATTGAGATACTGGATCTCATCCAGATAAAGCAGGATGCCCCCTGCCCCTGCCAGGGTACCAATATCCTGCAGCACCGCCTTGATATCACCGGTCCCGCAGGAAGTACCGTTCAGTTTATGCAGGGTCATGCCGCTGTTCTCGGCGATGATGCGGGCTACGGTGGTCTTGCCCGTGCCAGAAGGACCATAGAAGATCATATTGGGGATACGTCCGCTCTCGATCACCTGGCGGAACACCCGGCCCGGCGCCAGCAAATGCTGCTGGCCGCACACCTCGGCCAAGGTTTTGGGGCGCATACGCTGCGCCAGCGGCTCGTTCATGGGCGGGCACCTCCTTGTTTTGCTTGCTGTAAAAGCTCCAGTGTAGATATAAGTATACCGCATTCTTGTACAGAGGACAAGATTTTTTGCAAATGATTCTTATTATAATCTATCTTTAACCGGGCACATCCTCCCCCGCTCGGCTTACAGGGCAAAAATTCTTCTGGATACGCCCGGGGCTCTCCCCTATTACTTTACAACCCGCACAAAAAATGTTATTATCACAGATAAGATGTCCCTATCCCGGTTTTGTACCGGACAGGATACCGAATCTGTCAAAAAAGAGGGGAAGCCCATGCCTAAAAAGACCCTGCCGCCGGAGCAGCTGGCGGCCAAAAAAGCCTTGGCTCTTACGGTGATCGACCGGCTGCGGGCGGAATACCCGGATGCTGCCTGTACGCTGGATTATGAACACGCCTGGCAGCTGCTGGTCAGTGTGCGGCTGGCCGCCCAATGTACCGATGCCCGGGTCAATGTAGTGGTAGAGGATCTGTTTGCCCGCTATCCCAGTGTTGAAGCACTGGCCGCTGCCGAACCCGACGAGATCGAAGCCATTGTACGCCCCTGCGGACTGGGCCGCTCCAAGGCACGGGATATCTCGGCCTGTATGCGGATGCTGCGGGACGAATACGGCGGCAAAGTGCCCACCACCTTTGAACAGCTGTTGGAGCTGCCGGGAGTTGGGCGCAAAAGCGCCAACCTCATCATGGGGGATGTGTTCGGCAAACCCGCCATCGTCACCGACACCCACTGCATCCGGCTGTGCAACCGCATTGGTCTGGTGGATGATGTAAAGGAGCCGCAGAAGGTGGAAATGCTGCTGTGGCAGATCATTCCCCCAGAGGAAGGCAGCGATCTATGCCATCGGTTCGTATTGCACGGCCGAGCGGTGTGCATGGCCCGCAGCCCGGACTGTGCCCGCTGTTGTTTGAAGGATGTGTGCCGTATGGCCCAGCAAGAAAATACTTGATCCGCCGCAGAGCGGAAAAACAGAGGAGGTTTTGCAATGTTTTCCTTTTTGTTCAGTTTGGTGATCGGCGCCCTGGCCGGTTTTGTGGCCAGCCGTATCATGAACAGTGAGAGTTCCACCTGGCGCAACATCGTGTTGGGCGTGCTGGGCGGTTTTGTAGGCAACCTGGTATTCGGTCTGGTGGGTCTGACTGCCACCGGTTTCATCGGTGACATCATCGTGTCCATCGTGGGCGCCTGCATCTGCATCTGGCTGGGCCGGAAGATGTTTGGCTGAGCCGGACGGCAGCTTTTTCTGCCTAAAACAAATGAAAGCGCGGTGCGCATCCTCGAACGGATAGCGCACCGCGCTTTTTGCTGTTCTTTCGGCGCCGGCCGAAAAAACTTTTGTTACGGGGTCAGACGGTTGGGGCCGCGGAACAGGAACTCGGCCTCCTTGATGGGCAGGCCCACCAGCAGCATGGTCAGGCGGTCGATGCCCAGACCGAAGCCGCCGTGGGGCGGGCAGCCATACTGGAAGAACTCCAGATAGAACTTGACATCCTCTGCCAGGCCCTTCTCCTCTGCCTGCCGCTTGAGCACCTCATAGCGATGCTCGCGCTGTGCGCCGGTGGTGATCTCCACACCGCGCCAGATCAGGTCGTAGCCCTGAGGCACACCATTTTCGTCCCGCATATGGTAGAAAGCACGCTTCTCCGCAGAATAGTCGGTGACGAACAGGAACTCATGGTTGTAGTGCTTCTTCACCCAATCGTAGCTCAGACGCTCTGCCTCAGTGGTCAGATCGCCCTTTTCGGCCTCGTCCACCACATAGCCAAAGTCCTCTTCCAGGCCCTGGTACAGCTCGGCCAGGGTAACCACCGGGAACGGGGTCTCAGGAACGATGACCTCCTGGCCGAACAGCTCCTGGATCTGGTCGCCGTAGGCCTCCTTCACCGCAGCAAGGCCGGCTTTCAGCAGCTCTTCCTCCATCTTCATCACATCCCGGTAGGAGGTGATGTAGCTGAACTCCAGGTCAAAGCCGGAGAACTCGGTAGCATGCTTGCTGGTAAAGCTCTTCTCTGCACGGAACACAGGGCCCGTCTCAAAGATGCGCTCAAAGCCAGCGGCCATTGCCATCTGCTTGTAGAACTGGGGGCTCTGTGCCAGGTAGGCATTGCCGTCGAAATAATCCACCTTGAACACCTCAGAGCCGCTCTCGCTGGCTGCAGCGATCAGCTTCGGGGTATGGATCTCGATAAAGTTCTGCTCCAGCAGGTAACGGCGCATGGCGTTGACCATGCAGCTCTGTGCTTTGAACATCAGCTGGTTTTCATCGGTGCGCAGATCCACCCAGCGGTAGTCAATGCGCTGGTCGATGCTGGAGCGCTCCACTGCCTTCTTCTTCTTGGTAGCTGCGATCGCCTTGCGTGCAATGGGCAGTGCGTCGGCAATGCTCTCCACCTGGATCTCGGTGGGGATCATCTCGATGCCGCCCATCTTTACATAATCATTGGCCACCACTTTGCCGGTGACAGTGATCACCGAATCAGCGGTCAAGGTGTCGATGGTGTCCACCAACTCCGGATGATCCGCCTTTTCCACCGTGATCTGAAGTTTGCCGGTGATATCCTTCAGCACAATAAAGGCCATAGCCTTGCTGTTGCGCAGGTTCTCGATAAAGCCCTGCACTTTAACAGTGCTGCCGATCGAGTTTTGTACCTGGTTGATGTAGGTGCGCTCCATAGAAATCCTCCTTGACGATACATTGGTCTCATCTATCCATTATAACGCATTTTTCGATGAAATCAACCCAAAGAACAGGGCGAGTTCAGCTTCCTTTAGAAAAAGCAGCGGCTGTCAGTCCTGCTTTTGCTGGCGGTCCAGCGTGCCGGTGCCGCCCTCTACGACTCCATCATGGGCCAATACCGCTTTGATGGTGCCAAAAAAGCAGCGCACATCCAGCCCAAAGCTCAGGTTCTGCGCATAGTAGCCATCCAGGCGGGCCTTTTCCGGAATCTCCAGTTCATCCCGGCCGTGGATCTGTGCCCAGCCAGTCAGACCCGGGCGCAGATCGTTGGCTCCGTACTGATCCCGGGCATCCAGCAGGTCGTATTGGTTCCACAGCGCAGGACGGGGGCCGATGACCGCCATATCCCCCACAAAGATATTCCACAGCTGCGGCAGCTCATCCAGGCTGGTGCGGCGCAAAAAACGTCCCACCCGGGTAATATACTGATCCGGGTCCTGCAAAAGGTGGGTGGGCATATCATGGGGCGTATCTATGCGCATCGTGCGGAACTTGAGGATCTGAAAATGCTTTTTATTTTTGCCCACCCGTTTCTGCCGGAAAAAGACCGGCCCGGGAGAATCCAATTTGATAGCCACGCTTAAGATCAAAAACAGCCAGGACAGGCAGATCATCCCGCCCAAGGACAAAATGATGGCCAGCAGCCGCTTGATGTAGTTGCGATACATAAAAGCCTCCTTATCATGGCGGGGCATCCGATGCCGAACCCCGTCGGGTCAGACCTTATTATAGCAATGCAGGGCTGTTTTTGCAATCCCAACCGGGGCGGCAGAGCCGAGGGCGCTTGCCCGCAGATCCTGTTGCTGCGCCGCGGGTGTTTTTTGTCAAAAAAGCTGCAGATCCCTGCGCTGCACTCTTGTCTTTTTGAGAGAGCAGCAGTATAATAGCTCTTTGGGTGTGCTGCAGACAGCGGAACGGGCAGCACATAGACCTGTACCGGACAAGCTGCCCATTTAAGGGCCATATATTTGAAGGAGGAAGCAAACAACCATGGCGCAAAAGTCCCTGGCAACGGACCTGACTACCGGCCCGCTGCTCAAAAAGATCGTCCTGTTCTCTCTGCCGTTGGCGGCATCCAGTATTTTGCAGCTGCTGTTCAATGCGGCCGATGTGATCGTGGTCGGACGCTTTGCCGGCAGCACAGCGCTGGCTGCGGTGGGTTCCAACGGTGCCCTGATCAACCTGCTGGTCAACTTGTTTGTAGGACTGTCCCTGGGCGCCAATGTAGTTGCTGCCCGGTGTTTTGGCGCAAAGGATGAGAGCGGCGTGCAGGACACGGTGCGCACCTCTGTCACGCTGGGACTGGGCAGCGGCATTGTGCTGGCGGCAGCTGGTTTTTTGGCCTCCCGCGGACTGCTGGAACTGATGTCTTGCCCGGAGGATGTGATCGAGCTTTCTGCCTTGTACCTGAAGATCTACTTTTTGGGGATGCCGGCTGCTATGCTGTACAACTTTTGCGCTGCCCTGCTGCGGGCGGTTGGTGATACTCGCCGCCCGCTGATCTGCCTGGCTGTATCCGGCCTGGTAAACGTAGGGCTGAACCTGGTGTTCGTGATCGGGTTCCATATGAGCGTTGCGGGTGTAGCTCTGGCCACGATCATCAGTCAGGCGGTCTCTGCTGCAATGGTGGTCAGCCTGCTGGTCAAGGAGCAAGGTGCGCTGCACCTGGATCTGCACCATCTGGGGCTGCACCAGGGAACTCTGCGTCAGATCCTGCGCATCGGACTGCCGGCGGGCCTGCAAAGCACTGTATTCAGTCTCTCCAATGTTGTGATCCAGTCTTCCATCAACTCGTTTGGTTCGGTGATCGTGGCCGGCAACTCTGCCGCCTCCAACCTGGAAGGCTTTATCTACACTGGCATGAACGCCTTTGCTCAGGCTGCCGTCACCTTTACCAGCCAGAACATCGGCGCACGCCGGTACGACAACCTGGACCGTGTGATGCGCAACTGCCTGCTGTGTGCGGTAGGTGTAGGCGCTGTACTGGGCGGCGGCGCCTATTTGTGCGGTGAGAGCCTGCTGCACTTCTACTCCTCTGACCCGGCTGTTATTGCCGCCGGACTTGCCCGGATGGAGATCATCTGCACCTTCTACTTTGTATGCGGCTGCATGGACACCCTGGCCAGCGGCCTGCGCGGCCGGGGATACTCGGTACTGCCTATGGTAGTCAGCCTGGTGGGCAGCTGCCTGCTGCGCGTAGTATGGGTGGCCACCATCTTCCAGACATTCCACACCACTACGGTGCTTTATCTGAGCTATCCGGTGAGCTGGGCGCTGACGGCCGCTGCGCATCTGGTGTGCCTGCTGGTGGTGCGCCGCAAGACCCAGCAGCAGCTGGAGGCGGGCACCCTGTAACCCCTGCCCCGGCATCTTGGGCCAGCGCATCAGGATATGCTGAGATTTTTGGCGGCAAAGCCGTTTTATAAACCCGAAAACTGTGGTATACTAGGGCTGCGGCCCGCCGCAGAAACTAGTTCAAAACCGGAAAGGAAACCCTGCCATGAAAGAGCCCAGCTATCTTAGCTCCAGCCGCTTAGGCGGCGCAGTGATCAGCGACCGGGTGGTGGCCAGCCTTTTGCAAGAGCTGCGTACCGGACGCTATGCCGGGGCCACCCGTCTGCCTGCTGAGGTGGACTTGGCCGCAGAGATGGGCGTGAGCCGTACCGTGATCCGTGACGCTTTGAGTGAGATGGAGCGGGACGGCTATGTAGAGCGGGTGCGCGGCATCGGCACAGTGGTCAACCGTACTGTGCTGGGACTGCGCAGCCGTTTGGACCAGAAGCTGGAATATTACCCCCTGATCCGCAGCTTTGGCAGCTACCCCCACGCAGACGGCATCCATATCTATCCCATGCGTGCCGGGGAGGATCTGGCCCACAACCTGCAGATCGCCCCTGGGGACGAGGTGATCTGCATCAAAAAGCGCATCCTTGCGGATACCACCCCTGTGATCTACTCGGTAGATTACCTGCCCCGCGCTCTATTTGATACCCGTGACTACACCCGGCTGGACTTGTCCGGCAGCGTGTTTGACATTTTGGAGAAGGACTGCCATCAGCAGATCTCCTCCAACGTCGCTCATCTGAAAGCCAGCTGCGGAGACGATGCGATCCGCGCCGCCATGCGGCTGGCCCCAGGGGAAGCAATGCTGCTGCTGGACGAGATCTGCTTCAACCGCCTGTGCCGGCCGGTGATGCGGTCATTGAGTTATTATACCAATTTCTTTGATTTTTCGATCCTGCGTAAATTGCTCTGAGTTATGGACGGGAGGTAACATCCATATGCGTCATCTGATCGACCCCTTAGACTTTACCCACCAGGAGATCTGCGCCCTGCTGGACCTGGCTGACCGCATCTGCGCCGACCCGGCAGCCTACCAGGAGGTAGCAGCCCACAAAAAATTAGCCACCTTGTTCTACGAGCCTTCCACCCGCACCCGCCTCTCCTTTGAGGCTGCAATGCTGAACCTGGGCGGTCATGTACTGGGCTTCCCCAGCGAGACGGTGTCCAGCGCCTCCAAGGGGGAGAGCGTTGCTGATACCATCCGTGTGGTGTCCTGCTATGCAGACATCGTAGCCATGCGTCACCCCAAGGAGGGTGCTCCCCGGCGGGCCAGCCGCTACTCCCGTATCCCAGTGATCAATGCCGGCGACGGCGGCCATCAACACCCCACCCAGACCCTGACCGACCTGATGACCATCCGCCGCCGCAAGGGCCGTCTGGATGGGCTGACCATTGGTCTGTGCGGCGACCTGAAGTTTGGCCGCACGGTACATTCCCTGATCAAGACCATGGCCTGCTGCCAGGACATCCGCTTTGTGCTGATCAGCCCGGAAGAGCTGCGGGTACCGGATTACATCATCAAGGACGTACTGGAAGCCAACCAGATCCCTTACCGTGAAACACGGAGCCTGGAGGAATCCATGCCGGAACTGGATATCCTGTACATGACCCGTGTTCAGAAAGAGCGCTTCTTTAACGAAGAAGATTACGTCCGACTGAAAAACAGCTATATCCTGACCTTGGAAAAGATGGAGCTTGCAAAGCCTGATATGGCTGTGCTGCATCCCCTGCCCCGGGTGAACGAGATCGGCCTGGATGTGGACGATGATCCCCGTGCTGCTTATTTTGAGCAAGTACAGAACGGCGTGTATGTGCGTATGGCGCTGATTATGACGCTGCTGGGCCTGGCAGACCCCAAAGCACCGAAGGAGGACAACTGATATGCTGAACATTGATGAAATCCAGAATGGCCTGGTGATCGACCATATCCAGGCTGGCACCGCCATTGGCTTGCTGGATCTGCTGGGCATCAAGTCCAACCGGACGGCCAGCGTTGCACTGATCCAGAATGCCCGGTCTGGCAAGTCCCCCTCCGGCCGCAAGGACATTATCAAGGTAGAGGGCGATGCTTCCTGGCTGAAGCTGGACGTATTGGCCTATCTGGACCCCGGCATCAGCGTGACGGTCATCCGGGACGGCAAGGCTGTAAAGAAGGACAAGCCCCAGCCGCCGAAGCAGCTGGTAAACATCGTTCGCTGCTGCAACCCCCGGTGCATCTCCTCTATTGAGGAGGAGTGCGACCAGATCTTTGAGCTGAGCTCCAACGGCAAGTACCGCTGCATCTACTGCGAGCAGGAACTGCAGGTCAAGCCGGAATAAGCTGCACACCTTCCCCTAAAAAAACAGCAACAAGCCCCCTGGTATTGTGTCCGCAATGCCAGGGGGCTTTGTTTGGTTATTGGGTTATTCCCGCAGAGCGTTTCAGACAAAGTCCTCCCGCATGGGGGTGAAGATATCCAGCAGCACCCCTGCCTCCAGGCAAGTGCAGCCGTGGACTACGCCATCCTCCTTGAGGATGGTATCCCCTGTGCGGACGGTATGGGTCTCCCCTTCTACCGTAAACCGGAACACACCGGACACCACATAGGTGATCTGGGTATGGGGGTGGCTGTGCAGCGCCCCCACAGCGCCGGTCTCAAAGGTGTTCTCCACACACATCAGGCCATCGGTATAGGCCAGTACTCGGCGGGTCACACCCGCACCAGCAGGCTGAGCCAGAGCATCGGCGTGTAATGCCCAGCGCTGTTTCTTTTCGATCATTGTTTGCTCCCTCGTTTTCCGGCTGCATAGCAGCCTATTTTCTTTGTTATACCGTGTTGAAGTCCGGTTTGTCAAGAGGCATCCTCCAAGCGCACGTCGTCCAACAAGCAAAAAGCAGACCCTCCGAAAAGGATCTGCTTTTTGCTTAAACAGAGCATTTATGCAAAAAACTTATCGTAGATACCAAACACAAAGATGAACAGCACGATCAGCGGCAGACCATAGGTCAGATAGCCCCGCATCCAATCCTGCATCTTCAAGCCGGAGCCAGCATTGGCTTCTGCTTTATAGTTCTTCCAGCCCCAGCCATAACGGGACACGCAGAACAGCAGATAGACCAGAGAGCCCAAGGGCAGCAGCAAGTTGCTGACCAGGAAGTCCTCCACATCCATGATGGTGCCGCCAAAGGCTGCAAAGCCATCCCACTTCCAGACGTTGAAGCCCAGCACGCAGGGCATGGACAGCACTATGATCAGTACAAGATTGACCAGAGCCGACTTTTTGCGGTTCCAGTTGAACATCTCCATGCAGCAGCAGATCAGGTTCTCAAACACAGCCAGCACAGTGGACAGAGCTGCAAACTCCATAAACAGGAAGAACAAGCTGCCCCAGAAGCGCCCGCCTGCCATATTGGCAAAGATATTGGGCAGGGTGATGAAGATCAGGCTGGGGCCCGCCGTCTGGTCCACCCCATAGGTAAAGCAGGCCGGGAAGATGATCAGGCCCGCTGTGATCGCCACAAATGTATCCAGAACGACCACCCGAGCCGACTCACCCAGCAGCGAGTGTTCCCGGCCGATGTAGCTGCCGAAGATCGCCATGGCGCCAATGCCCAGACTCAGGGTAAAGAACGCCTGGTTCATAGCACTGACCAGCGTTTTGACCACGCCGACTTCCTGCATACGGGCAAAGTCCGGCACCAGATAAAAGCGCAGGCCCTCTTTTGCGCCTGGCATAAACAGGCTGTTGCCTGCCAAGACCACCATGATCAGGATCAATGCGATCATCATCACCTTGGTGACCCGCTCCAGGCCATTTTGCAGACCCCTGGCGCAGACAAATATGGAGAAGCACACGACCACCAGCATCCAGAACGTCATGGTGCCGGGACTGGCCAGCATCTGATCAAAAGCAGCGGACACCTGCTCCGAAGAAACACCCGACAGCTTACCGGTGGCAGTCATATAAAAATAGTGCATCATCCACCCTGCCACCGTGGTGTAGAACATCATCAGCAGGTAGCAGCCCAGCAAGGTAAAATAACCGTGGATGTGCCACTTCTGGCCCGGTTTTTCCAGAGCTTGGTAGGCACGCACCGGGCTTTTGCGGCTGGCACGGCCCACCGCAAACTCCATGGTCATAATGGGCAGGCCTAAGATCGCCAAAAAAAGCAGATAAAACAGCACAAATGCGCCGCCGCCGCCCTGTCCCGCAATATAAGGGAATTTCCACACGTTGCCGATGCCGATGGCGCAGCCAGCAGACAGCAAAATAAATCCAAGCCTCGATTTGAGGGTTTCGCGCTCCATTGGGATTCCTCCTTGAACTTTTGCAAACTGAATCTGTCTACTTCCCTGCACCGCAGCATAAGAAGCAGGACCTGTTCATTGTATCATAGTTTCAATAAAATGAGAAGTCGCGTTTCGTGCCTAATCGATAAAAGCGTTTCTTCCTGGGAATGGATAGATTTTTGTGAAGATACGCAGCCCGTTTTCCGCCATTTTTGTTGTGCCGCTTTTTTGCGGAATGCTGCTTTTGCGCCTCTCATAAGCACAGATCTGCTTCTTTCAAAACGTGCCTTTTCTGTGTGCCGCCAGCCTTTTATTGAAACGCTGTTTCAGTATCTATTTTTTGCAGCGGAACATTGTATCCAACAGCTTGTCCATCTCCACAAAACAAAAGAATTACTTTTATCGGTTTTTTGCCCAAAAAACACAATATTTCCCCTTGACAAAACCACACCCAATCGGTAAAAATATAGTAAAGGGCATTGATAACGATTTCACGCCCCAGCGTTTTCTGGCCAAAACGCCGCTGCTCAGCCGCTTTGCCTGTCGTATGCGGCTGTTACTCACTCGATTATTTTTCCAGCCACTGCGCTATACTGAAAGTGAAGGAGAGATGTGACATGACGATTGCTATTTTAGCCCATGACTCCCGCAAAGAACTTGCGCTGCAGTTCTGCACTGCTTACAGCGCGATTTTATCCAAAAACACAGTCATCGCCACTGGTACCACTGGGCGTATGCTGACCCAGACCACCGGACTGCCGGTGCAATGCTACCTCTCCGGGCGATTGGGTGGTCTGCAGCAGATCGCAGCCCGGGTGGCTTGCGACGAGGTGGATCTTGTGCTGTTTTTCCGGGACCCGCTGCACGCAGATTCCACCAATGTGACCGAACAGAACCTGCTGCGGCTGTGTGATATGCACAGTGTTCCCATTGCCACCAACATTGCCACCGCCGAAGTTCTGCTCCGCGGGTTGGATCAGGGGGATCTGGATTACCGGGAAGCTATGCACCCTCAGGTGATCGACCCCTTCCCCTCCCGCCGGGCTGTATAAATCTGCCGCAGAAAATCACACATAAAAACGCCGCAGCATCTGAGAGTATATCTCTCCCAGGCTGCGGCGTTTTCATTCTCTTAAAAGCATGACAGTTCCTACGTTTGCACGCAAAAAAGCCGTTCCCGGCATTGCCTTGCGGCAAATACAGGGAACGGCCCAGGAAAGGGGTCAGCGGATTTGATCGCCCAAAATAGGGAGAACTCAGATCTCCTTCTTCAGGGTCTCGGCCATGATGTAGCCATAGCACAGTGCAGCGTCAAAGCCCATGCCGTACTGCTTGGCGTCCTTCTCCTCGATGGAGCCGCAGACGTCGCCTGCTGCGTACAGACCGGGGATCGCCTTCTTCTCTGCAGTCAGCACATGGCAATCGGTATCGATCGCCAGGCCAGCGGTGGTCAGGTAGAAGGTGGGATCCACGCGGATGGCCCACAGGCCGTCACGGGTCTCGATGTAGGGGCAGCCACGGCGGCCGAATGCATCCGGCTCACCGGACAGAGCGGCGTCGTTGTTTGCCTCGATAGCAGCAGCCAGGTTGGGCAGGCTCAGAGCGTCGCTGGCAGCCTCGATGCTGTCGTAGTGGACAGCCTCGCCCTTCTCGAACATAGCGGTGTAGCCATTGAAGCCATATGCCTCGCTGTCACGCAGCTTGATAGCAGAAGCCTCGTCGAAGATGTAGTAGAAGGTGTCGCCGTTGTCCTTGTTCAGCTTTGCCTTGGCCATAGTATAGTGGTTATCGGAGATGATGTTGCCGATATTGTCACCATTGATGTTGACCATGATGCCAGGAGCGGTGGAGTGGATGAAGGCCAGCTCGAACTTGCTCTTGTAGCTGGACAGGAAGGCGGGCAGCGGACGATCCTCGCACTCCACAACGCCGCCTGCATCCAGACCCAGCTGGATGCCGTCGCCGGTCACGCAGGATGCGCAGTTGAAGAAGAAGTCCTCGTAGCCGGGGCTGTACTTCTTGATCATCTCAGCATTCTTACCAAAGCCGCCGGCAGCCAGGCAGACAGCCTTGCCGTGCAGGGTGTAGGTAGCGCCGTTATCGCCCTGTGCGCGAACACCCACAATGCGGCCGTTGTCGTCCTTGATCAGCTCGGTAACGCTGGTGGAGTAGATGATCTTGCCCTTCTCGTACATAGCGATGCGGTTAGCCAGGAACATCATAGCGTAGCCTGCGCCGCCCTCATAGCAGCCGGGAGCCAGGTACGGGGTGGAAGCGCCGTAAGCGGTAGCACCCTCGTAGTTGCCCAGGGTGTTGAAGCCGATGCCGATGCCGGACATCCAGTCCACCAGATCGCCAGCAACAGTATACTGTTTGGTCATGAAGGGCATCTCGCCGGTGAAGAAGTCCTTGCGCTGATACTTATCCATGGTCTTCCAGAAGTTCATCATGCCTTCCAGAGTGCCCATAGCAGATGCGCGGTACTCACCATTGACGTCGTAGTTGTACTGCATCTTGGAGCCTGCAGTAGCAACGCCGCCGTAGGTCATAGCCATGGAGCCGCCGGGGATATCCCGCTTCTCCACCAGGGTGACGCTGTAGCCGGCCTCCAGCAGGCGGGCAGCGCAGACCAGACCAGCGGTGCCAGCACCCATGATGACCACATCAGCCTCTTCCTCGAACACTTCGTTGGAGGTGGGGTTCTCGATCTTAGCGGAGAAATCATCCACATTATAGCCAGCCTGCTCAATGGCTTCTTTAACGGCATTCTTGATCGCCATGGAGGTGATGGAAGAACCGCGCAGGTTAGGCACATTGATGCTCTGATGCTCTACGATCGCAGCCGGAATGCGGGTGCAAGCATAGTTGCCGATGCCGATGGTCTCCTCATGAGAGAGGACCTCACAGGCAGCAATGGTGCCCTCACGGAAGGTGGTAGCCACATAGACCCAGCTCTCGTGGCCCATGCCCTTGGTCACATACTTGCCGTCCACCGGTGCGGAGGGCTTAGCAGGTGCGGAGGAGCTGGCAGCCTCGGAGGAGGCAGCCGGTGCAGAGGAGGCCGGAGTCGAAGAAGATGCGGCGGAATTGCCGCAGCCAGTCAGCAGGCCAGCAGCTGCAACGCCCATGGTGCCCACAGCAGCACCACGCATAAAGTCGCGTCTGGAAATCTTGCTCATAAGTCTTTTCCTTCCTTTTTGGATCTGTCTCACTGGCTGTATACACCAGTGTAGCCGATGCTTCGTATTTTTTGACCCCCAGCACACAGGAAGTGCCGGGCTTTGATACAAGTATAACAAATTTCTCGACCAGAGTGAAATTCAAAAAACTCTCACATCCATAAAATTTTTTTATAAATAAATTGTCTATTTACGGGGTTTTAAGGATGTATTATAATAATGTTACACATCTATAGCCTGAAATGGGAGGGACCATCTATGACAGTTTACCAACTAGAGTGTTTTATTGCTGTGGCAGAGGAACTAAATTTCAGCGCAGCAGCTGCGCGGATGTTCACCACCCAGCCCTCTATCACCTACCAGATCAGTGCCCTTGAACGGGAGACCGGGCTGCATTTGTTTGACCGTTCCACGCGGCGGACGAAGCTGACTGCCGCCGGGCAGGCTTTTTACCTTGATATGGTGCAAATGACAAGTTTTTGCCGTCAAGCCTTGAAAAAAGCACAGGACATCCAGGACGCCGACCGTTCCCACATTGTTGTGGGGCTGCGGCAGCTGTTTGATTACAGCACGTTTTCCAACATCGTGGCAGAGTTTCAGCACGAATACCCCAACGCCTGCGTAGACGTTGTTCCTCAGGATAACCGCCGGCCGTTGGAGCAGCTGCGTTCCGGTCAGATCGACATAGGATTTTTTTATGGATCAGAACATAATAAGGACCGTGACATCGCCTTCACTCCCCTGTTTTCCTTAGGGTATCATGTGCTGATGAACCCCAACTCCCCCTTGGCTGATCGACGTGCTTTGCATTTGGCCGACCTAAAAGGACAGAGCGTGGTCTCCTCCGGCTCCTTTGACAGTTTTCTGTCCGCATGCCAGGGACCTTCGCTGGAGCAGCTGGCTCAGGTCGGGGTGGATTGCAGCAAGGTCAGCCCCAGTTTTGAGGGGGCACTGATCATGATCCAGATGGGCACGGCCATGTCCATCGTTCCCTGTCTGGCCAACGCAGTGATCCCAGGCATGGTAAAGATCCCCTTGCTGGACTATCCCCCGGTAATGGTCGAGATCGCCGCCATGCGTCACGCCCCCCGGCTGGAGGTGCAGTCCTTTATCGAGATCGCAAAACGCCGGTATGGACGCTACGCCCACAACAGCTCCTTGTCCAGTCCGCAGCTATAAAACAGCAAAAACAGCGCCGCAGGTTTTTGAACACCTGCGGCGCTGCATCGTTTCAGCTTATTTTATTAGGCACAAAAGCGGATCATTCCAGACCTGCCATCTGTTTGATCGCCTTCATAGCGAAGGTCAGGGTCCGGCCACAGGCAGTACCGCCCATGACGCAGGGGTAGTTGTTCTGGAAGAAGCTGCCCGACATATCGCCGGTGACGTACAGGCCGGGGATGGGCTCGTTGTTGTCGTCCTTGGCCTGGCAGTTCTCGGTGATGGAGATGCCCTGCAGGCTGCACAGCAGCGAAGCGCCCAGCCAGCAGCCATAGAAGGGAGCGGTCTTGATGGCGCTCAGACGGCTGGCAGGCTTGCCGAAGTCCTCATCCTTCTGCATGTCGTACAGCTCGTTGTAGCGGGCCACGGTGGCGATGAAGGTATCCTTGTCGGCGCCGGTAAAGCCCATCTTGTCGGCCAGCTCCTCGATGGTGTCGGCCTTCATGATGAGGCCCTGGGCCTCAAACTCTTCCAGCTGGCTCTCCATCATGCCGGGGATATAGCGGGTCAGAGCCGAGCAGCCGATGGTATGGAAGCGGTCCACATCCTCACGGAAGTTGGCGTCGTGGATCATGGCGTAGACATGGCCGGGCTGCTGGAAGGAGGCGTGGGAAGCGTTGTCGTACTCCTGGCTCTCGTTCATGAAGCGCTCGCCGTGACGGTTGACCTTCAGGAAGGGCTGGCTGCCGGGGTTGTACTGGCCTACGGTGCCGGGGAATGCCTTGCCGCCGAAGGAAGAGGGCGACTCCACATAGCCGGAGTTGACGCCGGGAGCCACCAAGCCGCGGTCAAACAGAACCGGAGCGGCCTCGGCATCCAGGTGTGCGCCGGCCCAGATGGCGGCGCGGATGCCATAGCCCTTGTCGGCGGGGGCGTAGGAGCAGGCGGTGGTGACGCTGGTGCCCAGGGGGTCCAGCTGCTCCATCATGTAGGGGTTGCCGGCGTAGCCGCCGCAGGCCAGCAGAACGCCCTTGGCGGCGTTGATTCGGATGAAGTGGCCGTCGTCGGTGCTCTGGGCGATGACGCCGGTGATGCGGCCGTCGCTGCTCTTTTCCAGCTTGGCCAGGCCGGTATTGAAGTCGATGGAGTAGCCCAGGCTCTCAATGTACTCCTGGAACACCTGATTGCGGGGCTTCTCGGCGCTGCTGTAGTCCACCTGCTGGACCGGGAACATCAGCTTGCTCTGGCTGATCTGAGTGTCGTCGGGCCACTTGGCCTCGTCGCCCAGGGTCAGGTTGCAGGTGTAGTTGTAGGGTGCGCTCTCCAGAATGCCCGACACAAAGTCGTGCATGGCGGCGGACTCATTGATCCAGGTCTTAACCACACGCTGATCGCAGCGGCCGCCCATGGAGCGGGAAATTTCGCTCAGCAGCTCGGCGCGGTCCACCGGCGGAACGCCCTGCTTCTTGGCCTCGCTGCTGTCGATGGTGCCGTACCAGTGGCGGGTCTCCATGACGGCGGAGTTCTGCTCGATGATGCGGAAGTTCAGGCCGTTCTGAGCGGCAAAGGCGGCGGCACACATGCCGCCGTTGCCGGCGCCCACGATGACGATGTCGGTGTCCCAGGTCTCGGTGATGGCGTCCTCGTCGATGTCGGGCTCGGTGCCCAGCCAGTTGTTCTCATCGCCGGTGGGCAGCTGAACCGAGGTCACCACCGTCTCGCCCATAGCCTGGGCAAAGCAGCTCTTGGCGGCCTTCATAACGGCCTCGGAGGTGATGGTGGAGCCCGACACGCCGTCGATCTCAGCCGAACCGGCTGCCAGCAGCTGCTCCTTCAGCTGGTCGGCGGCAGCAGCGCCGTAAGAGGCAGTCTCGCCCGAGGTATCCACCACCACGTCGGTGACGGCGGTCTCGCTGAAGGTCATGGTGACCTTGACGGTGGAGGAAATGCCCTCGGCGGTGCCCTCATAGGTGCCAGGAGTGTACAGCCCGCCGGAAGCGGAGGCAGAGCCGGAAGCAGCAACGGAGGAGGAAGCCGAATTGCAGCCGGTCAGAGCACCAGCAGTGACAGTGCCCATAGCCGCAGCAGCGGCAATCTTCAAAAAGCCTTTGCGGGAGATCTTATTCATGATAAGGGGGTCCTTTCTGTTTTTGTTCCACCCGTGGAGCACAGGCCCACGGAACTTCGTTCGACAATATTTTAACACAAAGAAGCCGTCTTGTCTTTTAAGTTTTCTTAACCAGAATTATATTTCCAGCACCAAAAAACCGGCACAGAAACTGCTGCAGCGTCCTGTCCGCCCCAAATCCGAAAGCATTGATTAAGTTTTATTAAGATTTGAAACCATGTTAAGAAAACTTAACTCGATCCAGCCTTATCCACCGTTTTGAAACAAAAAACAGGCCGATACTGTGTACCGACCTGTCTGCAAAAGCAAAGATCTATTCTGTCATTTCACTCGCCTTCCGGGGTAAAGATATAGCCTTTTCCCCAGACATTTTTCAGGTAGACCGGCTTTGCGGGGTTCGGCTCGATCTTGCCCCGGAGATTGTGGATATGGACCTGCACCGTGCGCACATCCCCCAGGCTGTCCTTGCCCCATATCTTGGCATACAGCTGATTTGCGGTAAAAAAAGTATTGGGATGCCGGACAAACAGGTTGAGGATCCTATATTCCATATCTGCCAGATGGATAGACGCTGCCCCTTTCTGGACGCAATGGCTGTTGGCATCCAAGCTAAAGGCCGCACAGTGATATCCATTGGCACTGGGTTCCGCCGCATCCATCTGTACACGGCGGATGTTGGCCATGATACGGGCCAGCAGGATCTTGTTATCATATGGTTTCGACACAAAATCGTCTCCGCCCAGCTCCAACGCACGCACGATGGTTTCCGTATCGTCCAGGCAGGAAGTGAAGATGATCGGGCAATGGTGCCAGCTGCGCAGACGCTGACACAGATCCACTCCGTTCGTGTCTGGGAGCAGGATATCCATCAGGATCACGTCAAAGATCTCCCGCGCATGGGACAGCGCTTCGCCCCCAGTATCCGCGCAGGTGACAGAAAAATTTTGCTGGCTTTCCAGAAAGTATCGAGTGGTGTCCCGGATCACCGGGTCATCCTCCACCATCAGCACGCGGATCATAAACGGACTCTCCCCTTCTCTTTGCTTGTTCGGATGGCTCCGGGACGATCCTGCTCTAAAACGCATCCCCCGGAAAATCGCTTTCTTCTTAGTATACCGGATTCTGCGCTGGAGCACAAGGCCGTGCCTTCTCTTTTGCCGGGGCACCGTTTTTGAGGCTTTTGTGGAACAGACTGCCTTTCTGTGATCACCAGAACATATTGAATATGTTCATGATCAGAGCTGTTGCTCCGCTCAGAACAAGACCCAAGGTCAAGAGCACCGCCACAACTACAAACACCAGATTGACCCAAAAACCACATCCAGAGCAGCCGCTGGGCTGCTTATCCGGGCCGCCAAAATTACGGTCGAAGGACGTTTTATACTGCGCATAGCCCGTGCTCCCTTTCCCAAAATAGCCATAATCTTTATCCGACATTTGCTGTGCCTCCCCCATCAGACTGGAATGGTTTGCTCCATATCCAAAGAATAGCACGTTTTGGGGCCAATAAACAGTACTTTTGCAAAAACAGCGAAAAAACACCTTTCTGCACGTCCCGCTGCTTGGTGCAGCACACCCTCCCTCCATTCTTCCAGCGGATGATCTGCACCGGAACAAAGGGTATTTTGGCCCCAGATGCACAGACTAGAGGAGAGAAAGTCCCTGGAACCACCTTTGTTTTTTCAAGAAATGAGCGCAGCAATGAAAAGTTTCACATTGGATGAAAAGCTCTTGCGCATTTTTTCTAAGACATCCCCTAAATATCCATGGAATATTCACAATCATTTGGTAGAATTATAAGGGTTAGGGCGCCGCTGACGGCTTGAAACGCCGCACATCCCCTTGCGGCCCTCTGCACCGCTGAACAAGCTGCAGAGTTGCTGTCAGACCGCCCGCACGCGTATAGGCAGCCCACCGGATCGGAATCTTTTTTCACTGTTTCCGCTGCAAGCCTGGCTCGTCTTTTAACAACAGACGACAAATGAACATACTAATATCAGATCGATCCCGGCAAAGGGGGCCGTTTGGGGCCGTGTACTTCCGTGCCGGCCGCCCCAGAAAGGGAGGACTATGCTCAAGCTCAAACACATCCGTAAAGAATATAAAACCGGCGAGCTGCTGCAGAAAGCACTGGACGACGTCAGTCTGAGCCTGCGCGACAACGAGTTTGTCGCGATCCTGGGCCCCAGTGGTTCCGGCAAGACCACGCTGTTAAACATTATTGGTGGACTGGACCGCTACGACAGCGGCGAAATGATCATCAATGGGATCTCGACCCAGAAATACTCTGACCGGGACTGGGACTCCTACCGCAACCACACGGTAGGCTTTGTTTTTCAAAGTTACAATCTGATCCCGCACCAGACCATTCTGTCCAATGTAGAGCTGGCGCTGACCATCTCCGGCGTATCCGGAGCGGAGCGCCGCCGCCGGGCCGCCGAGGCGCTGCAAAAGGTGGGCCTGGGCGATCAGCTGCACAAACGCCCTTCTGAAATGTCCGGCGGACAGATGCAGCGAGTCGCCATTGCCCGTGCTTTGGTCAACAACCCCGATATCCTGCTGGCAGACGAGCCCACCGGTGCACTGGACAGTGAGACCAGCGTACAGGTAATGGAGCTGCTGAAAGAGGTAGCCAAGGACCGGCTGGTGGTAATGGTGACCCACAACCCCGACCTGGCTGAACAGTATGCTACCCGTATCGTCACCGTGAAGGACGGCATCATCCAATCCGACACCGATCCTTTCCGGCCGGATGAATCGCAGCTGGAGCCGCCGGTGCATATGAATATGGGCCGATCCTCCATGTCTTTGTTCACCTCCCTGGTGCTGAGCTTCAACAACCTGCGCACCAAAAAAGCCCGTACTCTGCTGACAGCATTTGCCGGCTCCATTGGTATTATCGGCATTGCATTGATCATCTCTCTTTCCGCCGGTGTCAATGACTACATCGCGGATATGGAGCGCTCCACCTTGTCGGAATACCCGCTGCAGATCCTTAGCAACGGCATCGACATCACTTCCATGCTCTCCTCCAGCCCCTTAGGGCAAGGCGTTGTCGGCTCACAGAACGCCCCTGAAGAGGGCATGGTCACGGTACGGGAGCTGATCACCCCGCTGGTGTCCGGCATCTCCTCCAACGACTTGGCCTCATTGAAGACTTATCTGGAAAGCGACGCCGCATCTGCTGCACAGCACGCCTCGTCCATTGAGTATCTATACGGTGTATCTCCTCAGATCTATCAGATCCGGGAGGACGGCAGCTACCGCCAGGTCAACCCGGATTCCACCCTGGCGGCGCTGGGTCTCAGCGGCGTATCCTCCACCAATGAGGTGGTATCCTCCATGATGGATACCAGCGTATTCTATTCCCTGCCCCGGAACGAAGGACTGTACGACACCCAGTACGACGTAAAAGCCGGACGGTGGCCCGAGCACTACAACGAGTGTGTGGTGGTGTTGGCGGCGGACGGCAGTGTAACGGACTATGCGCTCTACTCCATGGGTCTGCGGGACAGCGCCGAGCTGGATAAAATGGTGCAGCAATTTGCCCAGAACCAGAATGTAGATCTTCCGGAGGACTTCCACGCCTACCGCTATGAGGATTTTTTGAATATCCACTTCAAGCTGGCCAACCCTGCCCAGCGTTATGTCTACGATGACGCCCACAGTGTCTGGGTGGATAAGAGCGATGATAAGCCCTTTATGCAGGAGCTGCTGGCAAACTCGGAAGATCTGACCGTGGTGGGCGTTGTACAGCCCAAGGCCAACGCTTCCGCCACCATGCTGGGTTCCGGCATTGCCTATTCTCCGGATCTGGTCCCCCATATGGCAGACTTTGCTTCCAACAGCGAGATCGTCCACCAGCAGATGGCACAGCCGAAAGTGAACGTCCTTACCGGCCAGCCGTTTGGTGCGGAGGAAAAGGCTCCGGCACTGGAGCTGAACAAGCTGTTCTCTGTTGATACCGATCGCTTGCAGCAGGCATTCCAGTTCAACCCCAATGCACTGGATCTGTCCGGTGTGTTTGATCTGAACAGCGGCGCACTGGACCTGGAAGGACTGGTGGATTTCAGCTCGTTGCAGCTGGACTTCAGCCAGCTGCCCGGTCTGGACCCGGACACCATTGGTGCTTTGATGGAAAGCCTGAGCCTGTCCATCCCTGCTGAAAAGGTACAGGCCCTGGCCCAGAAGGTGCTGAACGGTTACAAGGATTATGTGATCGGCAACGGATTTTTGCATCTGAACCGGCTGGACTTTGGCTCCTACCTGCAGACGCCTCAGTTCCAGCAGCTGATGAAGGAAGCTATGGAAGAGCTGATCGACAAGCAGGCGGTAAGCCAGCAGCTTTCCACTGCATTGCAGCAGGCTCTGGCCGGGTATTCTGCACAGCTGAACCAGGTGCTGCAAACTCAGCTGGGAAGTGTGCTGCAGCAGGTCATGAGCCAGGCTATGCCCAAGATCATGGCCACCTTGCAGACCCAGCTGCAAAAGGGTCTGTCCAAGCTGGCCAGCCAGATGGAAAACGCCATCAAGATCGATGCATCTGCCTTTAAGGATGCCATCTCTCTGAGCATGGATGAGACCCAGATCAGCGAGCTGCTGACTTCGGCTATGCTCTCCTCCAGCGCCACATATGATTCCAACCTGCAAAACTTTGGGTATGTGGACTTCTCTCGTCCCAGCCAGATCCGGATCTATCCCTTGGATTTTGAGAGCAAGGCTGTGATCCTGGAAGAGCTGGAGACCTACAACAACGCAATGACCGCACAGGGCGAGGAGGAAAAGGTGATCCGCTACACCGATCTGGTGGGCACTCTGATGACCTCTGTGACCGAGATCGTGAACATGATCAGCAGTATGCTGGTGGCCTTTGTGTCCATCTCGCTGGTGGTCTCCTCCATCATGATCGGCGTCATCACCTATATCAGTGTGCTGGAACGCCGTAAGGAGATCGGCATCCTGCGTGCCATTGGCGCATCCAAGCGCAATGTGTCCGAGGTGTTCAACGCCGAGACCTTGATCATTGGTCTGTTCTCCGGCATACTGGGCATCATCCTCAGCGAGCTGCTGCTGATCCCCGGCAATATGCTGATCCGGTCGGTATCCGGCAGCAGTCAAATGACAGCGGTGCTGCCGCTGGATGCAGCCGTGATTCTGGTGCTGCTCTCCACGCTGCTGACCATCCTGGGCGGTCTGATCCCCTCGATGAGCGCTGCCAAGTGCAACCCTGTCACCGCGCTGCGGTCGGAATAAAAGCACTCTATCGCAAATATTCCACCTGCGGCGAAGCTTCCCTTTCCCGCCGCAGGCGCACAAAACCGGCATAGCTTTGGCTATGCCGGTTTTGTATTGCTCTTTTCTGTTCCCACAGATAACAGCAGGGCCTCCCTGCCCTGCATCCAGTTTTCTGTCAACTGTCATAAAGCATAAAGCAAAAAAAGTGATCCCCCACAGACGCTGCTGCTGTGGTCAGCCCACAGAACCAACCACCCGGCCTCCTTCTTTTTTCAGAACACCGCCGGGAGGATCTGCTGCCGCTCTGCATCCACGATGCCGTAGGTATTCAGCCGAAGCTTTGGAATCACCGGCAGGCTGACAAAAGCCAAGGTCATAAAAGCATCGATCTCTTCCGAGATACCATACTCCCGCAGGGCGGCTTTCAGCTCTCGGAGGGTCTTTTCCACCGACACTGCATCTTCTGTACTCATCAGACCTGCAACGGGGAGGGGCAGTTCTCCAACCACCTGCCCGTTGACGGCAAACGCCAGTCCGCCGCCATTTTGACGGACCCGATTGCCAGCCAGGGCCATATCTGCATCGTTGGTGCCTGCCACGATAAGGTTATGGGAATCGTGGGCAATACTGGAGGCTACGGCACCGCAGCGCAGGCCATAGTTGCCCAGAAAGCCGATCCCCACATGGCCAGAGTTGTGATGCCGCTCAAAAACCGCCAGCTTGACGATCTTTTGTTCCACATCCACGCCGGGGGCTGTCCCGGGATGGGTCTGGAAGGGGACGATCTTTTCCTGGGTCAGCAGCTCATGAGGGGTCAGGCAAATGACCCGCTCCCACTCCCCTGTCTGCCGAAGCTCCAGATCCTGCAGGGTGATCTCGTCCATATGGAAGGAGTTCAGTACACTGTCAAACCGCACCTTATCCAGCTGAAGCGGAGCCGGGTGAAGCGCACGGCCCTTTTCGGCCACCAGCTTGCCGGCCTTATAAACCTGTTCCACTGTGAAGTTTTCCAGATCCGACACCACGATCAGATCCGCTGCGTAGCCCGGGGCGACTGCACCATTTTGGGTCAAACCGAAGTAACGGGCGGGGATCAGGCTGCCCATCTTGATCGCCAGGATGGGGTCCACTCCTGCCGCCACCGCTTTGCGGATGATGAAATCGATATGGCCGCCTTCCAGCAGATCGCCGGGGTGTTTATCATCCGTCACCAGCATGCACCGCTCGCAATAGGGCTCCTGGAACAGCGGGAGCAGGGCCTGAAGATTCTGCGCCGCAGTGCCCTCCCGCACCATGATATACTGTCCCCGGCGGAGCTTTTCCATTGCTTCTTCCAACGCAGAGCACTCATGGTCAGACTGCACACCCGCTGTGACATAGGCGTTCAGATCTTTGCCGCTGAGGAAAGGTGCATGACCGTCCATCGGTTTACGGGCCGCTGCACAGTCCTCGATCTTTTTCAGGATCTTTTCATCCCCGTGCACTGTTCCAAAGACATTCATCAATTCTGCCAGACCCAGAACACGAGGCGATGCGTAATACGGGGCCAGATCTTCGGCTTCCAGCACTGCACCGGATTCATCCAGGTCTGCTGCCGGCACACAGGACGGCAGCATAAAGTAGACCGAAAGATCCAGATCCTTTGTGGTCTCCATCATAAACTCCAGACCGGCTGTCCCGGCCACATTGGAGATCTCGTGCGGATCGGTCACCACAGCTACGGTCCCATGGGGCAGGACGGCCTGTGCAAAAGCAGGGCCGCAGAGCATGGAGCTTTCAATGTGGATATGCCCATCGATCAGACCAGGACAGACATACTTTCCTGCAAGGTCCAGCTCTGTCTCCCCGGTGTATTCGCCTATGCCTACGATCTGCCCCTGGTGGATGGCCACATCTGCCTGTTCCACCTCGTTAGTAAAAACATTTACCACCCGGGCCCGTTTCAGCACAAGTTCCACAGGCCGTTCTCCCTTGGCAGCAGAGATCTGCTGCCGGCGTTGTTCTGTCTGCATAAGAGCCTCCCTTCCGCTTTGCCCCTGTCCAGAATTTCCGGTTTACTTCTGTGCTTCCGCCATCTGCCGGACGGCATCCTCAAAGCTGCTGCACTGGAAGATCGGCATGGAGCCAGCGAACATCAAATTGATGGGATAATCGAAGTTTTCTGCATTGCGTCCGCACTCATCCCGGTACTCCCGCGACTCGCCGTAGTTAGGGATGCGCTCCCGCATGGGGGTGGTGTCCCGCATATAACCAAACAGTTTTTTGCCCAGCTGGTACCCCATGCCGCACTCAAAGCTGACATCGTTGCTGGGTTCATAGCCGCGGAAATCGTTCAGGTCTGCCAGGATGATATCGCAGTCCCGCACATGCTGCTGGTAACGATGGAACAGCTGCGCTGCGGTCTGGTACGGATTCTCCGGGTCTGCTGCCGCCTCATTGTCCACAAGGTCCATCGGGGCAACTGCATCAAACCCATAGGATGCGCAGATCGCTTTCATCTGTTCGTACTTTGCACAAGCATCCGTGTCATAGCGCTCTGCACTGGCCAGATAAACCACCGGACGGTCATGCGCTGTCGGTGCGGCCGGGTTTTGCTGTGCTTTTTGCAGCCCAAGTGCCTGGTTTTTTGCATCCTCTTCCAGGTCAATCATCATCAGGCGGAGGCAATCCGAGAGGTCGCCCTCGATGACCTTGCTGGCGCCGACAATGGACGGCGCAAACGGAAGATCTGCATAGGGCAGCGGCTTATTATCCGGGCCGCAGACGACGCCGTCTGCCAGGTGTGCGCCCTGCACCTTCCAGGTCAGCGGACGCTTGTCGCGGGTATAGCCATAGCAGCGGATGCCTCTTGCATAGGCCATTCCCAGCTCATAGATGGAGCCGCCGTCCGGCTCTGCCCCGCGGAAGGTCTCCAGATCCACCAGGATGGCCGTAGACTCATTCATGCAGCGGGCACAGTTCTGGAAAATAGCTTTTGCATGGTCACGCCGGTCCGGGCTGCTCATATCCACCGGGTTATCGCTGGGCATCGTGACCCCAAAACCGTAATACTCTGCCTTGCGGCGCATCGAATCCCAAAGGGTATAGCCATTGGTGTAAAAGCACTCCGGCCCTGCCAGGTAGAGCTTTTCCTTGCTAAACAATTTTACCTGCCAATCATACATAGAGGTCATTCCTTTCTTTTTTACTGCAGAACCAGTTTCATCAGCAGCTGCAGGAAGCGGGCGTGATCGGCTTTTCGGCCGATCTGCACCACCGGCAGATGCTCCCATACAAAGTGGTGACGGGCATCCAGCACCGTCATTCCCAAGGTCAGGCCGTCCTTGGTCTCCACGCCCACATGGCCTTCAAAGGTCTCCACAAGGGTAGGATCAATGGCGTATGCCACTGCCATACAGTCGATGCTGGTGCAGTACGCCTCAAAGCCCCGGCCATTGACAAAGCGGATCGCCTGGCGCAGGAACTTTGCCTCGGGTCGGCTGCTCTGGTCCAGTGCGGCAATGTCCTCCTCTGTCAGGTTGACGTCAAAATGGGTAGCCACATCCAGCCCCAGGCAGGTGAGCTTGATGCCGGATTCATAGACGATCTTTGCGGCCTCCGGGTCCACATAAACATTCCACTCGCTTTGGGGCGTATCGCCTGTGCAGTTTGCAAATGCATATTTGTTCAGGCCAAACATACCCGAAATTGCGATGATCTCCCGGATCATGGGCACGATCTGCGGCTCTTTGCGCAGCGCCATGGCAATATTGCTCATGGGGCCGGTGGAAAGGATGGTCACCTCTCCGGGGTTTGCCTTGACAAGATCGATGATCAGATCCACTGCGTGCTTAGGGCTGCGGGGGGTCTTGGGTTCCGGCAGGAAATTTTCCGCCTGGCCATCTGCACCATGGGAGAAGGGATCTTTGGGGGCAGAACGGACCATCGGCACCTCCATCCCCTTGCCCACCGGGATATCCGTCCGGCCGATCATTTCCAGGACCTTCAATGCATTGACGCAGGTCACCTCAGCAGGGTAGTTTCCGTTCAGAGTGGTCACTGCCAACACGTCCAGTGCCTCCGACTTACAGGCCATCACAATGGCCATGGAGTCGTCCATGCCCGGGTCACAGTCCAAAATGATCTTCTTCTTTTCCATAAAAGGTCCGTCCTTTCTTTTGCCCGATCGCCCCCCTGACAGAGCGGGGCTGCACATTTGCTAAACATTTGCTAAATATTTTTTCATTTGATAAATCATATCATGTTTCAGCCCAAGAATCAAGCGGATCCCATCAAAAAACGAGCGCACGTTTCCCTTTTTATAAAAATCAAGTGCCCGTCCTTTCGCTCTGTGCGTCTTCCACTGTCGGTGTAACATAAAAATTCCCCGGGGGAATCTGTGTTTCCGGCTCTTCCACCCGCTCGATCAGACGGTCTACCGCTTTTTCTGCCATAAGGGTCAGGTTCTGCCGGATGGTGATGACCGGCTCTGTCCCCGGATGATCGTAAGCTGCCAGCTTGAGATCCCGCCCGATTTGCAGCCCCTGTTCTGCTGCAGCTTCCAGCACACCTTGGGTCATCCGCTCATTCTCCACAAAAAGACCATCGCACCCTTGCGCCATTAAAAGTGCAAAGGCTTTTTTTCCATCCTGCACCGTAAAGGAACCATGGTAAACATCCTGCTCCCGGTAGGGTGCTTTATGCAGCGCCATTCCTTCCTGGAAGCCTTGGAAGCGCTTTTTGGTCGTATAGACCTGCTCCGGTCCCAACACGCAGCCGATCCGGGATGCGCCCGCCTGGAGCAGTTTTTCCACGGCGATGCGTCCGCCATATTTATTATCGGATGTGACGAAATCGCTGAAGATGGAATAGACCGCCCGATCCAGCAGGACAAAGGGCACGCCATTATCCTGCAACGTATGCAGTGTCCGGGTCAGCACATCCTCTTTTTCCAGCGTACTAGGCACCGTGATCACCAAGCCATCCACATTTTTAACAGCCAGGCTCTCCAATATCGTCCCGCAGCGTACCGCATCATCGCCGCAGGTGCAGCAGAACACCGTATATCCCTTTTGAAAGGCATACTCCTGGACCTTGTTCATCCATACACGGAATACCGGGCCCTCCAGATCTGGCAGCACCAGTCCCAGCGTTTTGGTCCGCTGGCTGCCCGGGCGCACCGATATCTCACTTTGAAACTTCATCTCCCTTGCAATGCGCAGGATCTTTTCTCGGGTGGCCTCCGAAATACGGGAGTCCTTTCCGTTCATCACCAGCGAGACCGCTGTTGTAGAGACTCCGGCTGCTTTAGCAATGTCTTTTGCTTTGACCTTCACGATCCTTCCTCCGCTTTGTTAAATTATTTTACCTCATGCCTTTATCCTACCGATTTTTAACGGGTTTGTCAATCCGGCGGCACCGATTTTCCGGGATTATTTCTGTACTTTTCCCCCACCGTAAAGGCTGATGTGCATTTTTATGTAAGACAAAACAAGGGCAAAGAATAGGAGTTGTCTAAAAATCGCACATTTGCTTATATACAGCGTAAGGGAAACCAATCTCTCTTTGTGGTTTTTGCCGTGAATAAGGATGTTTCTCCTTGATACCCTCTGGCTGCATATCAAGCAATTCCTTGCACCGAATACCCGTTTCGAAGAGCATCGTAATGATGGTGCGATTGCGACAGGACACGTAACTCTTGTTATCATAGTATTCCAGCAGTTGGCGGGCATCTTGTTCAGAAAACGTCTTTATTACAGGCTTTTCTTCTTTGCCCCATGCCACCTTCGTAATAAGCAATATCCGTATAATCTTCTCCGTTCGTATACTAAAAAACGCCCGCAGAATCTTAATCATGTTATTCACGTAGGCCGCTTTGTGTCCCATTTTCAGTTGATGGGCGATATACTGTTTCAAATGGACGACTCGAATTTTCTCCAACTCGTCAATTTCATATTCTTTCTCGATCCACCTGGCAACAAATTTAGAGTATTTTTATACCCCCAAGTGTTCGTACCGTTTGATTTTCGATTTTCTTGGCATACAAAAACTCTTCTACGTGACGTACAACTTCATTTTTCAGTCTTCCAAAATAGGTTGGTATGTCACAATTCAAAAGCGTTCGTATGTCTTTGTAAAATCACATTTTTGCGCTTGAGTAAATAAAACAAAAGACCGCCCTCTA
>Ed_p2__coassemble_771_pt1 | contig 45424 bp, 32 predicted proteins | sample Ed_p2__metabat2_low_PE_041 | metagenome-assembled genome bin Ed_p2
GGTAATAGGGCAGTTGGTAACGCCACAGAATAAAGCAGCCATTCCGGAAACTGCGCAAAGTGAAGGCGACAAGCCCAGAAGCTGTCCCATGACACAGCCGAAGGTAGCTCCAATACAGAAGGAGGGAACAATTTCTCCCCCGCGGAATCCGGCTTTCATAGTGACGGCAGTGAGAAGCAGCTTCCACAGGAAATCAGAAGAACGTGCCTGTCCTTCCTCTACAGCCAGAGCAATCAGTTCATTTCCGGCTCCCATATAATCTGGAGTTTGAAGAATAACTGTAATCAGAATAATAGCAACAGAGGCTGCGATAATTCGCAAATAGGGATTTTTGAAAAAACGTTTATAAAAAGAACCCATACTTTTCAGCGTTATGCAGAAGAGTATGCTGATGATTCCACAACCGACAGCTACAAGAAGCATTTTTGCGCCAGTAACAGCAGTGAGGTCCGGAATGCCTGAAACATGAAAGCTTTCTGGATGGATATCATAGCCGGCAGCGAATTTTGCCGCTACAAGGGAGGAGATAACACAGGGAAGAAGCGCCGCATAATACATGACTCCTACACTGACAACCTCCATAGAAAATACTGCGGCAGCCATAGGAGTTCCGAAAACAGCAGAAAAGGCGGCGCTCATGCCGCACATTACAATTACATGGCAATCTTCCTCATCAAGTTTGAGCCATGCTCCAAGCTGATTTCCGATACTGCCTCCAAGCTGTATGGCAGCACCTTCACGACCGGCTGAGCCACCTGTCAGATGGGTAAGAAGAGTGGCTATAAAAATCAGAGGAGCAGATTTAAGGGGGACGTCATCCTGAGAGCGGATGGTAGAAAGCACCTGATTGGTGCCTCCGTCATCCTGTCCGAATTTTTGATAAAGAAATACAATGCAGAGTCCGGCAACAGGAAGCAGAAAAAAGATCCACATATTTTCCAGTCGGAAAAGAGTGACGATTTTCAACGCTTTTGCGAAAACACTGCTCGCTGCACCGACAGTCAGCCCTGTAATAACCGCAAGGAGCAGCCATTTTAAAAGATTGGAGGCGTCTCTCCATATTCTGTTTCCATAAAAACGTATGAGCCGCAGTCCCCTGCTCTGCCGTTTTTTCTGCACTGATTCCATAATGATTACTCCTGTGTGATTCCGGTTACTTCGTAGCCAGCATTTTTGATGACTTCACGGATCTTAGCCTCATTCACTGCTTTTGGCGAAGTAAATACAGTTGTTTTGTTCTCATGGGAGGAGACAACGTCTTCTGCTCCAAAAGCAGTCTTAACTGCTTCGTTTACATGAGCCTCGCAGTGGGGGCACATCATTCCTTCTACATTTACTGTGATCTTTACCATAGCCTGTTTCTCCTTTTCGTTATTTTGTTCGTTATTATTTTTATTATAAAGGTTTTCGGAAGAAATGGAAACCATATGTTTGAGCTTTTTGTCCTTTTCTGTATTATGGATCTTAAACAGATTCAGGCGAAGGGCGTTTGTGACTACGCAGAAGCTGGAAAGGCTCATAGCAGCAGCTCCGAACATAGGATTTAAGGTCCAGCCGAAAATCGGGATCCATACGCCGGCTGCAAGAGGAATACCAATGATATTGTAGAAAAATGCCCAGAACAGATTCTCATGAATGTTCTGAAGGGTGGCGCGGCTTAAACGGATCGCGGCAGGAACGTCGCTGAGCCTGCTTTTCATAAGGACTATATCTGCGGCGTCAATAGCGATATCTGTTCCGGCGCCGATGGCAATTCCAATATCTGCTCTTGTAAGAGCAGGGGCGTCGTTGATACCGTCCCCCATAAAACCCACGGTGTGGCCATTTTCCCGCAGGACGGACACCACCCGTGCCTTCTGGTCCGGGGTCAGCTTCGCAAACACATCGGTGCTCTCTGCTGCCCGGGCAAGCTCTGCATCGGACATATGGTCCAGGTCGGAACCCAGCAGCATATTGCGGACCTTCAGCCCCACCTGCTTGCAGATGGTGCGGGTGACCTTGTCGTTGTCGCCGGTAAGGATTTTAGTGGTGACACCGTGGTCTTTCAGTGCTCGGATGGCATCGGCGGTTGACTCCTTGGGCGGGTCGAGGAAGGCAAGATATCCCAGCAGTACCATATCCCGCTCGTCCTTTACGCCAAAGGCATCCACCGGGGAGGGGTTGCTCTTCTGGGCAATGGCCAGCACCCGGAAGCCCTTATCATTGAGTTCATCCACGGTATGCAGAATTTTGCTGCGCAGGGCATCGGTCAGAGGCTCTACCCTACCGTCCTGCTCCGCATAGGCACAGATGGACAACATTTCCTCTACTGCACCCTTCGTCACCATCTGGGTCTTGCCTGCCTTGTCCTGCACCACAGTGGTCAAACGGCGGCGGGTGAAGTCAAAGGGAATCTCATCCACCTTCACATAGTTTTCCGACAGGTCTAACAGCCGGGAATCGGCCGCTTCTTCCTCCTCGGTCTTGTGGATGATGGCAAGGTCCATCAGGTTCTTATAGCCGGTCTGGAAGTAGCTGTTCAGGTAGGCGTGGCGCAGTACCCGGGTGTCGTTTTCGCCGTTGACGTTCAGGTGATATTCCAGCACTACCTTATCCTGTGTCAGGGTGCCGGTTTTGTCAGTGCAGAGGATGTCGATGGCACCAAAGTTCTGGATGGAGTTCAGATTTTTCACGATGGTCTGCTTTTTGCTCATGGAGATTGCGCCCTTGGCAAGGCAAGTGGTCACGATCATGGGCAGCATTTCCGGGGTAAGCCCCACGGCGATGGAGATGCCGAACAAAAACGCTTCCAGCCAGTCGCCCTTGGTGATGCCGTTGATGAAGAACACCAGCGGCACCATGACCATCATAAAGCGGATCAGCACCCACGAAACGGCGTTGACCCCCTTGGTGAAGCTGGTCTCTACCGCCTCCCCAGCCACGGCAGAGGCCATGGAACCGAAGAGAGTCTGGTCGCCCACGCAGACTGCCACGGCGGTGGCGCTGCCGGAGATCACATTGCTGCCCATAAAAGCGATGTCGGTGTAGTCGGTGACGCTGTCCTGCGGGACACAGACCAGCGGAGTCTTTTCAATGGGTTCGCTCTCGCCAGTCAGGCTGGCCTGACTGACGAACAGATCCTTGGCTTCCAGAATGCGGACGTCCGCCGGGATCATATCGCCTGCCGAGAGATGCACAATATCTCCCACCACCAGATCGTCCATGGGGATCTCCACCTTCTCCTGCTCCTGCCGGGTGACCATACAGGTGGTGGTGATCATGGCCAGTAGCTTTTCCGCTGCGTTGCCGCTGCGGGATTCCTGCACGAACCGCAGGGTGCCGGAGATGAGCACCATGGTCAGGATGATAACGACCGTCAGGGGATCAAAATCCTCCGGCACACTGCCCAGCAGGGAAAAATACGGAAACACCATATCCGTCATGGTGGACACCAGCGCCAGACAGAACAGAATGGCGGTAAAGGGGTTGGCGAAGGCTCCCGCCAGACGCTGTGCCAGCGATTTCTTTTTCTCGTGGGTCACCTTGTTGCTGCCGTATTTGGCACGGCTGGCGGTCACGGCATCCTCATCCAGACCCCGGAGGGTGGTGCGGAGATTCTTCAGCACCTCGCCCTCCGGATTGGTGGCGGCGAACTGGATGCGGCGGTTCTGCTCGTCCCGGAGCACCGCCTTTGCTGCCGCCTGTCGGACGGCCATGCGGTTTTCTTTTTTCTTATTCATGGATCATACCTCCTTCCAACACCCCTAGCATACAAAAATCGCAAGGAAGATCCCATGGCCAAAGCCTTGCGATTTCCTTGCGATTGAGCAAGATTTGATTTTTTACAACAGGTCGTTGAACTTATACCCGATGCCCCAGATCGTCAGAATGTAATGGGGGGCGTCCGGGTCCGGCTCGATCTTCTTGCGCAGCTTGCGGATAAACGCCATGATGTTGCTGTCGTCCAGCAGGTAATTATCCGACCACACCGCCCGGTAGATCTGCTCTTTGGTGAATACCTCGCCCCGGTTCTGCGCCAGAAACCAGAGGATATCGAACTCCTTGGGGGTCAGGCTCACGTCCCGGCCCTGCATGAGCACCCGGCGGCTTTTGGGAAAGATCTCCAGTTCCCCCAGCTGCAAGCTCTCTGCCGGGGTGGGCGCTTCTCCCTCCCCGGCAGCGCTCAACAGCAAAGAGGTCACTTCCCCTCGCAGTAAGTCTTGAATGCCGGAGCACAGCTCCCCGACGTTTTCGCTTTCCGGCGGGTGCTTTGCCAGCATTTCCAACAGCCATGCACCAAGGACGGGGTCCATGGGCACAAATCCGATCTTCTTTTTCATGGCAGACCCCTCCTTTCAAATCAACGGATAGTGCTTTTTCTGGTAGAAGGTCTTTACCACCGTGGTCAGCAGCATATACGTCAACGCCACCACCAGCAAAAAGCCGAAGTACCAGAGGGGGAGCTGCGTCAGACCGAAAAGCCCGCCGCCTTTGGTAAAAGTAAGTCCGGTAAAGACCATGATACCCGCAAGGGTGGTGACCATCACCGGGGCAGAGGGGCGGCTCTGCACAAAGGGGATGCGGTGGGTGCGTAAAAAGTGCAGGATGAGCACCTGCGTCCACATGGACTCCAAAAACCACCCGGTCTGGAACAGGGCAACATAGTGCAACCGCACAGCCGGGTCGGTCAGGTGGAGGTAGGTCACACCGCCGCAGAGCGCCGGGCACAGCACGTAGTACAAAAACAGGAAGGTGGCAATGTCGAACACCGAGCTGATGGGTCCGAAGGAGAGCATGAACCGCCCCAGCGTCCGGCCGGACCAATCCCGGGGGGAAAGGTTCTCTTCCTCGTCCACATTGTCCCACGGCAGAATGATGCACAGGGCATCGTACAGCAGGTTCAGCAGCAAAAGCTGCAACGAGGTCATGGGCAGAAAGGGCAAAAACGCACTGGCGCAGACGATGGAAAGGATGTTGCCAAAGTTGGAGCTGGCGGTGATCTTAATGTACTTCAGCATATTGGTAAAGGTCTTGCGGCCTTCCAGAATGCTCTCTTCCAGCACCCCAAGGTCTTTTTGCAGCAGCACCACGTCTGCGGCGTCCTTGGCAGCATCCACCGCCGTATCCACCGAGATGCCCACGTTGGCCTCGCACAGGGCGGGGATGTCGTTGATACCATCCCCCAAAAAGCCTACGGTGTGGCCGTTCTGCTCCAAGGCCGCCACCAGCCGCACCTTCTGCCCCGGGGTCAGTTCTGCAAAAACGTGGACTTCCTCCACGGCAGCAGAAAGGGCACTGTCGGCCATTTCGTCCAGCTGCGCCCCCGTCAGAACCCTGCCGCAGGGGATGTCCACCCGGCGGCAGATGGACACGGCAACATCCGCCTGATCTCCCGTGAGAACTTTCGGGGTCACTTTCAGTCGTTTCAGGGCTGCAATGGAGGCTCTTGCGGTCTTTTTGGGGGCATCGAAAAAGGCCAGATACCCCACCAGTGTCAGATTTTGCTCATCGGCAGAGGTGATATGGTCGGCGGTGCCCATTTCTTTTTGTGCCACGGCGATGACCTTCATGCCGTCCTGCAGCATCTCGCTGACCACTGCCGAAACGCTTTGGGCGGTGTCCTCTTCCATGGGCAGCACCTGTCCCCGGTAGGCCACGGTGCCGCACCGGGCCACCACATGGGCAACGTCCCCTTTCAGGATCAGTTTGCTGCTGCCGTCCGCCGCCGTTACAAGGGTGCTGACTACCTTCCGGGCATAGTCAAAGGGAATTTCATCCGTTTTGCGGTATTGCGCCAGCAGTTCTCCGAAATGTGCCTCCCTGCCCGGCATGGTCTGGCAGGCCAGCAGGGCGTTGTCAATGGGGTTGCGCACCCCGGAGTGGTAAAAGCTGTTGAGAAAAGCCAGATCCAGCGCCTCGGCGCTTTCATTGCCCAGCACGTCCATGTAGTATTCCAGCAGGATGCTCTCGTTGGTCAGGGTGCCGGTCTTGTCCATGCACAGCACATCCATGCTGCCAAAGCCCTGCATGGCGTTGATGTCCTTGATGATGGTTTGCTTGCGGCTCATGGCAAGGCTGCCCCGTGCCAGACAAGCGGTGATGACCATGGGCAGCATCTCCGGCATCAGCCCCACCGCCACCGACAGGGCAAAGGCAAAGGATTCCAGCCAGTTGCCCCCGGTGAGACCCAGCAGCAAAAACACCAGCGGGATCAGCACCCCCATAAACCGCAGCATTACCCATGCGATGGAGTTAGCGCCTTTCTGAAAGGCCTGCTTTTCCTCCGGGTCGTCCTTGGAAAAGCTGCCGTAGAGGGTATTTTTGCCCACTGCCACCACAACGCCCTCGCCCTTGCCGCTAATGACGGTGGTTGCCATAAAGGCGAGATTTTCCAGTTGGGTCACGGGGCGAGGGCTGCCGTAGCAGAGGGTGCGGCAGCTTTTTTCCACCACCGCACTTTCCCCGGTGATGGCAGCCTGCGAGAGAAACAGGTCGGTGACAGCAGTGAGCCGCAAATCAGCCGGCACCCGATCCCCTGCCGACAGCAGCACCACGTCTCCCACGACCAGTTCCTCCGCCGGAATGTCCATGCACACACCACCCCGCCGCACCCGGATGCGCTGATGGATCAGCCGGTCCAGTTGCTGGGCGGCGTTTTTGGCACGCAATTCCTGCACCAGACGGATGCCGCCGCTGATGAGAATCATGGAAAAGATAATGAGGGCTGTGGTGGCGTTCTTGGAAAAATCGGAGGCCAAAAGACCATCCGTCACCAGCGAAATGCTCCCCAGCACAAAGAGAATGACGTTGAAGGGGTTGATGAACGCCCGCCGCAGCCGCCGGAGCATGGTATCGCTACTGCGGCTGCCGAAGCAGTTGGAGCCGTATTTCTCCCGCTGCCGCTCCACCTGCTCCGGGGACAAACCTGCCGGGGAGCTGCCCAGCTCCCCGTAGAGCTGCGCTGCCTCCCGGTATGCGTATTTCTTGATGCGGCTGTCAAACAGGGTGGTCTTGGACACAGTGCGCCCCTCCTCTGGTGTTTGGATACCCTTATTGTAACATGGATGCGCTGAAAATCCACCGGCTGTTTCTTGTTTTTTTCTTGCGATTGCAGGGAGGGTCAGGCAAAAATCGACGATGCCGCCGTATCCGTGAGATTTCGGAGCATTCTTCAAGGATAAGTCCTACTCTCTCCACTTTATTGCAATAAATTTCCCAAAACCCTCTTGACGATTTTCACATGCAGTGGTATTTTTCTTGTAAATCCCACTGATTTTGTGGAGTAGCCTGAATCTCTCCACAAGATGTGGTCGTGTTCATTTTGAACATAGCCACAGAAAGTGGTTGGTTATCACCGTGAGACCCACCACTTCAGTGAGGGAAAGTCCGCAAAAGAATTTACCGCCCCGCAACACACCCGATCTATTTTGCCGCCGTTTCACCCGACAAAATCATCGCTGCGCTGCGTGGGCGGTATTTTTCTTTTAGGGAGCTGCACCTTGAAAATTTCATGAGCCGACCGAACGTGATACCGACTTTTCGTCAACGCCGCTGCAAAACAGGGGCAGGAACTTCGTTCGGAGCAAACGGTGACCCCTTGCATGAGCAGCACCACCTCTACTTATTTTTTGCGTCTTAACAATTCGGAAACATTTGCCGAAAGTTGATTTTGAGCGCAGCGGTAGAGGGCAAGAACCGTCCCGTGGCCACAAATTTTCAATTCTTGAAAATTTTCTGTCCATCCGGGACTTCACTTCTACAATGCGTCTGCATTTCCGAAGTGATCTTGTTGGGGCGTGCCTGCCCCAAACCCTGCTCATCATTCGTGCCTTACGGCACGAATGGAACGGCGTGTCGTGCTTTACATAACTTCACCGAGGAGTTATCGAACAGACAGGAGGTACAATGACCAAAACGAATGTTCAACCGATTCCTAGCAATTCCCAGCACCACGACACGCCGAACAACAAAACGCACGTCATCAAGTTCCGTGTGACAGCGGAGGAAAAAGCGTCACTGGAACTCACTTGCAAACTCCTGAATCTCTCCCTCTCCACTTTTATCCGCCGCGCCATCCACAACGTCAAGATCGATAAAACGGTCATCGTTGCAGGCGGCGGCGAAGAAACCCTGACCGCTGTTTCCACTCTGCTTGCCCAGTGCAGCAAGGTGGGCGGAAACCTCAACCAGCTTGCAAGGCACTTCAATTCCGGCGGTGCAGACACCGAGCAGATCCGGGCGAAACTCCTTGACGAACTTGCAGACCTGACTGCATTCCGGCTCAGCGCCGAGAAAGTTCTGGGTGAACTGTATGGCAACGCTCAAGCATATCGCCTCTAAAAACTCGGACTACTCTGCCATTGAAGCGTATCTCATTTACCAGCACGATGAATTTTCCGGCAAGGTAATTCTGGACGAACAAGGCCGACCCATGCTGCGGGAATCCTACCTGCTCGACACCCTTGAGTGCGGCGATTTCTCGTTTGCAACGGCCTGTCTGCTGGCGAACCGCAAGTATGGTAAGAACACCCAGCATGGTGATATTAAGAGCCATCAATATATCATCAGCTTTGACCCAAGAGATGCAGCCGACAATGGCTTGACCATGGAAACGGCACAGGCACTTGGCCTGAAATTCTGCGAAGAAAACTTCCCCGGTCATCCTGCCATCGTCTGCACTCACCCGGATGGACACAACCATTCGGGAAACATCCATGTCCACATCGTGATCGGCAGCATCCGAACACGAGAGGTGGAGCGCAAACCCTATATGCAGAAGCCCCGTGACTGGCGTGAGGGCATGAAGCATTCCAGTACAGCCCAGACCATGCGGCACTTGCGTGTTGAGGTCATGGAGCTGTGCGAGGGTGCCGGACTGTACCAGATCGACCTGCTCAACGGCTCGAAAGAGCGCGTGAGTGAAGCTGAGTATTGGGTGCGCAGACGCGGCCAGTTGAAACTTGACCGTGAAAATGCAGCCCTTACCGAAACTGGACAGCAGCCCAAGCAGAAGAGGTTTGAAACCGTGAAAGACACTTTACGGAAACAGATTTCTTCAGTGCTGTACCGCACAACGAGTTTTGAAGAGTTTTCCGATAGGCTCATGCAGCAGTATAGCATCACCGTCAAGGAAAGCCGTGGACAGCTTAGCTATCTGCCCGCTGGCAGAACGAAGTTTATCCGAGCGAAACATCTCGGTGACAAGTTTGAGAAAGAGCAGGTGCTTGCCGCACTCGCTCAGAACATCCGGCTTGCTCCGACCATCCAGCCTATCGCAACAGACAAGCCCGATAAGATTCAGAAACTGGTGGACATTCAGGCAAAGCTGAAGCAGGGCAAGGGCATCGGCTACGAGCGTTGGGCGAAGAAATTCAACCTCAAAGCTATGGCACAAACTCTGATTCTCTTGCAGGAGAAAGATTTGCTCAACGAGGATGATCTGAACCAGCGCATCGCCGAACTGGAAACCAAGTATCACGACTCGCTGGCGGTGGTGAAAGACCTCGAAGGTCGCATGAAAGCCAACAATAAGCTGCGCTATCATGTCGCAGCCTACACCAGCACCAAGAATGTCGCACAGCAGTTAAAGACTGCCAAACGACCCGCAGCCTTTGAGGAGCAGCACCGTGCAGAGCTGACAGCATACCGGGCGGCAGCAGCCTATTTCAAGGCAAATGACCTCACCAAACTGCCCAGCCCGAAAAAGCTGGAAGCCGAGTATGCGCAGCTGGCATCCGAAAAGGCAAAGTTCTACGAGCAGTACAAGGAAGCGAAAGAGGAACTGCTCAAACTGAAAACCGCAAAGCAGAATGTTGCGTCCTTTTTCCGGGAGGAAGAACAGACGCAGCAGGAGAGATAAAGGAGTGTGCGTATGATCAATCTGAAAATCGACCCGGAGTTCCAGTCCCAGATCCCTCCACTGACCGATGATGAATTCAAGCAGCTTGAAGAAAATATCCTGAAAGAGGGCAAGCTGCTCTCTCCTTTGATCGTTTGGAACAATACACTTGTTGACGGTCACAATCGTTATGCCATCCTCCAGAAACACCCGGAGATTTATTTCTCCACCATGCCGCTCCCCTTTGAAAGCAGTGAAGAAGTCCTCGCATGGATCTGCAAGAATCAGTTGGGGCGGCGTAATCTGACCCCGGAGCAGAAGAAGTTCCTCATTGGAAAGCAGTACAGTGTGGAGCATCGAAAGCCCGGTGGAAACGGCAACAACCAGCACACGGCTGCTTCCAAGAAAACCGCCCCGGAGGAATTGTGTCAAATTGACACAATTCCTCCCACTGCCTCAGAAGCAAGCGTTCGTAAGCAGATCGCAGAGCGGAACAATGTCAGCGAATCCTACGTTGCCCGTTCTGAAAAGTTCATGCGGGGCGTGGAGATCATGGAGCAGATGATGCCCGGTACGAAAGAAAAGATCCTGTCCGGGCAGTTCAAAGTCCGTGATGCTGATATGCACCGCCTTGCCAGAGCCGATTTTCCGAACCGCAAGCAGATCGTGCACGAGATTCTGCACCCGGAGGACCGCCCCGCTCCGCAGTCGAGCTACTCACACTACTCTGGAATCAACTACTCAGCGCTGGAAGTCGCTGTCCGGCGGATTCAGCAGGACTTTGATTTTTTGATGAGATACTTGCCTAAGCTGCCGGACGATTCCTACGCCAAAACTGAAACGCTAAAAATCCTCAAGCAGCACAAAGCGTATATGGCACAGTTTGAAGAAATGCTGAACGATAAAGAAATCGCATAACGACAGGCACTTGTAAGCCATCAACGAGCCACCAGCCGCAAGTGCAGGGTGGAAAACTTCTGCGCCCTTGCGCCTGATAAAAATTGGAACTTTGATTTTCTCTCCCGACTTTGCCACGGTGGGACGATCAAAGGAGCGTGCGTTTGAACAAAAAGAAAAAGTCCACAAATACTTCCCCTTATCCCGATGAAGTCATCGACCGTCTGGCACGGGCATTCTACCCGGCGATCCTTGCCTGCTGGAACAGCGAGGAAGGCCAGCGGGAGTTTGCTGCATGGCAGGCGGAACAAGCTCATCACGCCACCAGTAAAGAGAAACAGAGCGTTCCCGACGGGGAACGCCCTGTTGTACATATCGCTATCGTATGTGGATTTTGGCAGGGTGCGTCCTATTCGGGGGCGCACCCTGTTTTTATGAAAACATATCACTCTTCATATTTAGTTATTCCTCGTACGATATAATTGATTGATCCCCGAATTATCTCCATTTCATCTGCTGTCGGCACCGTTGCATGCGCATCAAATCTACCTTCGTGATTTATTACATCCATAGCACGAATAAAATACTCTTGATTTTCAAAATAATCAGAAAAATAGTCCCAATGCGCATTGATTAAATCTTTTAGATTTTTTAGATATATTTCTGATACTCTGGAATCAAACAAGTCCGCATACGACATTGTTCTATATTTCGGTTTTGTCAGTGAAGCTTTTCTTATAACTTCTTCTTTTGCCGCCGCCTCATTTTTCAATGCTATACGCAAAACTTTTCTTACCATCACACGCATTCGTTGTTCGAGATTCCCACGCGCCGAGCAAATTTCTTTCCACTTTTCCGTCGGAGATACAGGAGTTAACGCCTTATTTGTAATTCGCTGCAAATACAATTTAATTGCATCAATTTGAAAATCATATTCACCATCCACTTCTCGAATCAAACCATAACCTATTAAATGCTTAACAAATGCGTAGTCCGCTTGCGCAAACATTTTAAAGTCGTCCACATTACCAATCGCTAAGTTTTCAAGCATTTCATACTCAATATCATAAAATTGCTTAAGAACTTCCAAAAGCATCTTAAAGTAATCGCTTTCACGATTAAACTTATCCCTAATGGTTTGATACTTTATTCTATCTATAGTAACTGGCCTATCCGGATAGCTTTGCGCTATCATACTGCAAACTCGGCGAACCAAAAAAGGATGTCCACCATAATCCTCTGTCAGCTTAGCATAAATTGTTTCATCAAATTTTATTCCCATCAAACGTCCGAGTTTTCTAACCATTTCTCGCGTTTGTCCTACGGTGAACCCCGGAATATATTTAGGTTGAAAAATATTAAAGATAGGATTATCTGCCCCTTGGATCAATGGTTCTTCAACACATTTTGCATTTGTTCCTAAGATACAGAATGTAAACACGCCATTCGGAGAATTTTGATAGGCGCTTCGAATAGTCTGCCAGAAATAAACAAAATCCAATCCATCTTTCCAATGTGTCACGGCAGATTTTCCAAAAGTTATATTCTCTATTTCATCGAATAACAGAAGTATACTTTTTCCTGTAACATTATGAATTTTTGTAAGTTGATCAATAAAAAGCGTGCCTGCATTTGCCTCAGAAAACTCTGTCTCCATCGGTTCTTCCATGTTCACTTTCTTGCTGACTTGGTCAACAACAAAGTAAAGTGCTTTATTCCACCGACGCATATTGAAAGAAGTATTTTGACAATCAACAAAAACTCCAATCGACTCATCTCTATCGATTTTTCGGATTACGTCATATATAATAGAAGTTTTACCCGTTTTTCTAAGTCCAAAAAGGCCCGTGTTTAGATTTTCTTTGTGCTTATCTATTATATCTAGTACTATTTCATTACGACCAAAAAAGTAAAAGTCTTTTTTTAGAGGATCTGAATAGTCAAAAAGGTCTCTTGATTTAAAGCTTTCTCTAAAACGATTTCTAATAAAATACGGGTTAGACTTATTCTGCTTGAACTCTTCAAAAGAAAATGGTATTACAACTTGACTTTCTTGATTACTTAAAAAAGTGCTAATTTGCTCCTTGATGTGTGGGTACTTACTTATTAGCACATAGCATGTTCTCTCAACTCTTGCATCTTGAACTCCCTCACAAATAGCATCATACGCCTCTAATGAACGAGCTTCAAAATTAGGATAGGGTGATAAGACTATTACCAACTCTCTAGAAATCCCAAGAGCTTCTTCATATGATTCTGTTGGCTTAGCAAATATATACTTGTACTTACTGCCGGATACTACTTCTTCTCCTGCTCTCGTAATATACCACTCGCCAGCCCACTGATTAACAATTTCCTTTTCTGATTTAGTAAATGCCGTCAATTGATTTTCAGCACTTTGATGGATGCCGGGTACAACATGTTCATTCAAAAGAGTAGTCATCCAGCTGATTCCTCACTTCTACATAAGATACTCTTATTATAAGCCGTCTTACAAAACTTTTCAACTTCTTTGTAAATATCCATTGGATGACTTCATGTTCGCTTTATACCTGATAAAGTCTTGAATAACCTTGATTTTGTTTTCCGAAGAAAACAAATAATCCGAACCCATCTCCTATCGGAAACAAGTTCGGATTATTTTTGTTTGGTCCGAGTGGCGAGAGTCGAACTCACGGCCTCTTGAACCCCATTCAAGCGCGCTACCAAAACTGCGCTACACCCGGAAATGTGCCGTACCTTGTTATCAAAGCGTGGCGACAAGAGATATTATACTCAGAACCAGGGTGTTTGTCAACTACTTTTTGCAACTTTTTTATTCTTTTTTGGCCAGCGCATTTTCGCCCGCAAAAAGAACGGGATCAGACCTTATCCCGCTCCAGCAAGGGACGCAGATACTGCCCCGTAAAGCTGCCGGGCACAGCCGCCACCTGCTCCGGAGTACCGGCAGCCACGATCTCGCCGCCTGCACTGCCTCCCTCCGGGCCAAGGTCGATGATATGATCGGCACACTTGATCAGATCCAGGTTATGCTCGATCACGATCACAGTATTGCCCGCATCCACCAGTTTTTGCAGCACCTCCACCAGGCGATGGACATCCGCAATGTGCAGGCCGGTGGTCGGCTCGTCCAGAATATACACGGTCTTGCCGGTGCTGCGCCGGGCCAGTTCATTGGCCAGCTTTACCCGCTGCGCCTCGCCGCCGGACAGCGTGGTAGCGCTTTGCCCCAGGGTGACATATCCCAGGCCCACATCCAACAAGGTCTGCAGTTTGCGGGCGATTTTAGGCTGATTGGCAAAGAACTGCACCGCTTCCTCTACGGTCATATTCAGCACATCTGCAATGGTCTTGTCCCGGTATTTGACCTCCAGCGTCTCCCGGTTATAACGGGCGCCTTTGCAGACCTCACACGGGACATAGACATCCGGCAGAAAATGCATCTCGATCTGCAAAATACCGTTGCCCTCACAAGCTTCGCACCGGCCGCCCTTTACATTAAAGCTGAACCGGCCCGGTCCATAGCCCCGCATCTTTGCATCCTGGGTCTGGGAGAACACGGTGCGGATATCGTTGAACACGCCTGTATAGGTGGCCGGGTTAGAACGCGGTGTACGGCCAATGGGCTGCTGGTCGATGCCGATGACCTTGTCCACATATTCCAGCCCTTCTACACTGCGGCAGCGCCCTGCCCGGCTGCGGGCTCCATTCAGCTCACAAGCCAGGGTCTTATACAGGATCTCGTTGACCAGGCTGGATTTGCCCGAGCCCGAGATGCCGGTGACACAGACAAGCTCGCCCAAGGGGAACTCCACCGTCAGATCATGGAGGTTATTCTCCTGTGCACCCACCACCCGCAGACAGTGGCCATTGCCGGTGCGGCGGGTGGCAGGCACGGTGATGCGCTTGCGGCCGGAGAGGTAGTCGCCTGTGATACTGCGTTTGGCCTTGCAGATATCCTTAACACTGCCAGCGGCTACGATCTCGCCGCCGTGCACTCCAGCGCCGGGCCCCACGTCCACAAGATAATCTGCACTGCGCATGGTATCCTCATCGTGTTCTACCACGATCACCGTATTGCCCAGATCCCGCAGATTTTTCAGGGTAGCAATGAGCTTATCGTTATCCCGCTGGTGCAGACCGATCGAGGGTTCATCCAACACATACAGCACGCCGGACAGGGCGCTGCCGATCTGGGTCGTCAGGCGGATACGCTGGCTCTCACCGCCGGAAAGGGTACCCGCTGCCCGGGCCAGTGTAAGGTAATCCAGGCCGACGCTCTGCAAAAATTGCAGGCGGTTCTTGATCTCTTTCAGGATCTGACCGCCGATCTGGGCCTGTTTCTCCGAAAGGGTGGGCTCTGCCTTGGCAATGAAGGCCAGCTCTTCCCGGATGGACATTTCGCAGAACTGGCTGATGTTCTTGTCCCCTACTGTAACTGCCAGAACCACCGGCTTCAGACGCTGACCATGGCAGGCGGGACATTCCACCCCGGACATTACGCTGCCGATCTCCTCTTTCATCCACTCGCTGTTGGTCTCACGGAAGCGGCGCTCCAGGTTCTCTACGATGCCCTCAAAGGTATTGTAGTACACACCGCTGCCAAACTCATTGGTGCGGTGCATCTCCAGTTTTTCCCCATTGGTGCCGTAGAGCAGGGCGTTCAATGCCTCGGTGGAGAACTGTTCCACCGGGGTATCCAGGGTAAAGCCGTATCTTTTGCCCAGGGCCAGGTAGTACATCTCACTGACCGAGCCCTCGGCGTAGTACCATCCGCTGGCCTTGATGGCCCCCTGCCGGATGGAGAGACTGCGATTGGGGAGGATACGGTCCTCATCCACCCGCATAAAAGTACCCAGACCCGTGCATTTTTCACAGGCACCCTGGGGGTTATTGAAGGAGAACAGCCGGGGCGACAGCTCGCTGATGGAAATGCCATGTTCCGGGCAGGCAAAGTTCTGACTAAAGGTCATGCATTCGCCCCCGATCACGTCCACTTCAGCCAGACCACCGGTCAGGGCAAGCGCCGTTTCCAGAGAGTCGGCCAGGCGGCTGCGCACCCCTTTCCGCAGGGCCAGGCGGTCCACTACGATCTCCACGGTGTGCTTGAGGTTTTTTTCCAGGGTGATCTCCTCATCCAGGTCGTAAAGGCTGCCATCGATGCGCACCCGGGCATATCCAGCCCGACGGGCAGCATCCAGCTCCTTTTGCTGGGTCCCCTTGCGCTGACGCACCACCGGCGCCAGCACCTGGAATTTTGTGCCCTCCTCCAGCTTGAGCACCGCATCCACCATCTCATCTACGGTCTGCTGGCGGATCACCCGGCCGCACACAGGGCAGTGGGGCACACCCACCCGGGCATACAAAAGGCGCAGGTAATCGTAGATCTCGGTCACCGTGCCCACAGTAGAGCGCGGGTTGTGGCTGGTGGTCTTTTGGTCAATGGAGATAGCCGGAGACAATCCGGTGATCTCGTCCACATCCGGTTTGTCCATTCGTCCCAGAAACATCCGGGCATAGCTGGACAGGCTCTCCACATAGCGGCGCTGACCGTCGGCGTAGATGGTATCAAACGCCAGGCTGGATTTGCCCGAACCGGACAATCCGGTCATAACGATCAGCTTTTCCCGCGGGAGGGTCAGATTGATATTTTTCAGGTTGTGCTCTCGTGCACCTCGAATAACGATCTTATCGTTTGCCACCGTGTTTTCTCCCTCTTTTTGGTGTTTGTCTGCGCTGGGCCTCGGCATCCGCATCCAGAGTGGGGTTCTCGCCCCGGCGCAGGCGGTCGATCTGGTCCCGCAAAAATGCAGCGTTCTCAAAATCCAGCAGCTTGGCAGCCTGCTTCATCTCCCGGGTCAGCCGGTCAATGGCAGCCTCCCGCTCCAGCTTGCCCATGCGGCGGGTATTGAGCTTTGCCGTCTCGGCCTTATCGCTGATCTCAATGGAATCCCGGATGGCCTTGACGATGGTTTTGGGCACGATGCCATGCTCCTGATTGTACTGAGTCTGGATCGCACGGCGGCGCTCCGTCTCCGTAATGGCCCGGTCCATGCTGTCGGTGACCACATCGGCATACATGATCACCAGACCCTGTGCGTTGCGGGCGGCACGGCCGATGGTCTGGATCAGGCTGGTCTCACTGCGCAGGAAGCCTTCCTTATCTGCATCCAGGATGGCCACCAAGCTGACCTCCGGCAGGTCCAGGCCCTCCCGCAGCAGGTTGATGCCCACGATCACATCAATGGAGCCCAGGCGAAGGTCCTTGATAAGCTCCATCCGCTCAAACGTATCCACCTCATGGTGCATATACTTGACCTTTACGCCCTGCTCGGTGAGGTAATCGGTCAGATCCTCTGCCATGCGCTTGGTCAGGGTGGTCACCAGCACCCGTTCGCCCCGTGCGGTGCGGGCGTTGATCTCGCCCAGCAGGTCGGTGACCTGCCCTTCTACCGGGCGCACCGAGATCAGCGGGTCCAGCAGACCGGTGGGGCGGATCACCTGTTGGGCAATGCGGGTGCTGTGCTCCCGCTCGTACCCGCCTGGTGTTGCGGAGACGAAGATGGTCTGATTGAGCTTGGACTCGACCTCTTCAAATTTCAGCGGGCGGTTGTCAAAGGCAGAAGGCAGCCGGAAGCCATATTCCACCAGTGTTTTTTTACGGGCATAGTCGCCGCCGTACATAGCCCGCACCTGCGGCAGCGTAACATGGCTCTCGTCGATAAACAGCAGAAAATCCTCCGGGAAATAGTCCAGCAGCGTGGTGGGCATACTGCCTGGCGCCCGGCCGGACAACACGGCAGAATAGTTCTCGATGCCCTTGCACATCCCCACTTCATTGAGCATCTCGATATCATAGTTTGTCCGCTGGGAGATGCGCTGCGCCTCAATGAGCTTGCCCTTGGCGGTAAACTGCCTTACCTGGGCGTCACACTCTGCACGGATCTTCTCCAGCGCAGCGGCTTTTTTCTCGGCGCTGACGATATAGTGGCTGGCGGGAAAGATCGCCACGTGCTTGACCACGTTCTGCCGTGCGCCGGTGACTGGGTTGAACTCTGTAATGCGGTCGATCTCGTCGCCAAAAAACTCCACCCGGATGGCCAGCTCGCTCATATAGGCCAGGTAGATATCCACCGTATCCCCCCGCACCCGGAACTTGTTGCGCACAAAGTTGATATCGTTGCGCTCGTATTGCAGATGCACCAGCTTTGCGCACAGGTCATCCCGCTCCATCTGCATCCCCGGACGCAGACTGATGACCATGCTGCGGTAGTCGATGGGGTCGCCCAAAGAGTAGATACAGGATACAGACGCCACGATGATCACATCCCGCCGCTCTGACAATGCTGCCGTAGCAGAATGACGCAGGCGGTCGATCTCATCGTTGATCGCACTGTCCTTTTCAATATAGGTATCGGTGCTGGGGATATACGCTTCCGGCTGGTAGTAATCGTAGTAGGAGACGAAATACTCCACCGCATTTTCCGGAAAAAAGGAGCGAAACTCCGTACACAGCTGCGCCGCCAGGGTCTTATTATGGGCCAGCACCAGGGTGGGGCGGTTGCACTGGGCAATGACGTTTGCCATTGTAAACGTCTTGCCGCTGCCGGTAACGCCCAGCAGCGTCTGGAACTTATCCCCGGCTTGCACCCCCTGCACCAGCTGGGCAATGGCCTGGGGCTGGTCACCGGTGGGAGCATAGGGGGATACCAGCTTAAAGGTCTCGTCTGACATAGAGGCGTCCTTTCCGGTTCCCGCTGTGAGAACCACCATTAGTTGTTGACATTCACCTTATTATAGCACGGGTGTTTTATAATGTAAAGCGGCATGACGGCGGGAGACGTTCCTTGCTTAATACAGGCCGACAGAGCAGGGTCCAAAAAATACACTTTAGCTTTATTGGCGAAAACTCCAATACAAAATGCTCCTGTTCGACCCCTGTGCTTGGGTAGAATTTTGCGGTCCGAAATTCTATGTTGTCAATTTCGTGATGATACTCTGGTTCGCAATTACACAATGAAGATTCGGTTATAGAAGCATAAAAAACCCTTGTTCCAGAAACATCCGCCTTCATCCGCTCACATCTCCGATCCATGTTTCTATTTACCTTATCATAATTTTCTGTTCTCTTCAACGCATGTCTAAATTGACAGAGATCCGCTCCGTCCGTCTAAATGTAAAAAAGGGACTCCCCCTCCCCGTTGACTTTGCCCCTTGAGATATAGTATCATGGAAGGGACGGGCGGTTTTATCCGCCAGAGAGAGAGGCCGATTTATGAAGCAATTTACCGCCACTGCCAACGATGAAGGGGTGCGGATGTCCCGTTTTGTACAAAGCGTGACACGGGGACTGCCTACAAGTTTGTTATACAAGAGCTTCCGCAACAAGCGGGTCAAGGTCAACGGCAAGCGTGCTGCGCCGGAGGACCGGCTGCGGGCCGGCGACCTGATCGAACTGTACATCAACGACGAGTTTTTCCCCCCGGAGGGGAGCGCTCCCGCCAAACCGGCAAAAAAAGCCCCTGCTCAGCCGCCGGTGACCGTGGTCTATGAAGATGCCGATATTGCGGTGCTGTACAAGCCTGCGCATCTGTTATGCCACAGCGACCGTACCGGAGATGCAAACCTTGTGGATGCTTTTGCCCAGTATCTGGAGCAGAAGGGCGAGTACGACCCCCACAGCGAGCAGCGGTTCAAACCCGGAATCTGCAACCGGCTGGACCGCGGCACAGAGGGGCTGGTGATCGCCGCCAAGAGCTATGCCGCCCTGCGGGATATGAACGAGATCATCCGCACCGACCTGCTCAAAAAGGAATACTACACCATCACGGTCGGCATCCCCCAGAGCGGGCGGTTCACTGCCTGGTGGGAGCACGATGAAAAGAACAACAAGGTCTCCATCCACGCACACCAGGCACAGGACGGACACCGCAAGCAGATCATCACCGATGTGGATGTACTGCGCACCGCCGGGCCTTTTGCATTGTGCCGCATTGGCCTGGTCACCGGCCGCACCCACCAGATCCGAGCACACCTGGCCTACCTTGGCAAGCCGGTGCTGGGAGATATCAAATATGGCAACCGCAAGATGAACCAGCGCACCGGGGCAAAGACCCAGGCGCTGTGCGCAGTACGGCTCAGCTTTTTGCAGATCCCGCCGGAGAATACGCTCCACGGCCTTTCCGGCAAGGTCATCAAGCTGAAAGACCCGCAGATCCTGCGCCAGTTTGAAGCACTGGACAAAGCGCCCCAAAAAGACCCTGCCAACTAAACAGCGCCCCCCTGCCCTACTGCGGGCCGGGGGGCGCTGTTTGATTACTGGGACAGATATTCCACCAGCTCGCTGATGGCTTTGGCCACATCCGGCAGCACACGGTCCTTTTGGGGACGCGGCGCATCGATCGCCTGCTGATAGACTTCCAGCGCTTGACGGGCAAAGTTCTTGGAGGAATAGTGCGCAGCCTTTTCCTCTGCTTTGCCGGCATAATCGCTGTGGTTTGCCATCACATCCTCAAATCCCTGGCGGAAGGTAGAGCTTTCCTCCCACTGCCAGCCGTTGATCCCGTTTTCGATCACGCCCTCCAAGCAAGGGTCCGCCCGGCAGATAGCGGGCAGACCGCAGGCCATGGCTTCAAAATAGGTCAGGCCCTGGGTCTCGCTCCGGGAAGCGCTGACAAAGACATCCCCCACCTGATACCACCGGGGGACCTCCTGAGGGCTTACCATACCCGCAAAGCGGACCCGCTCGGTCAAGCCCAGGCGGATGGTCTCTGCCTCCAGCTCAGTCCGGACCGGGCCATCCCCCACGAACACCAGCCAGGGGCGCTCCTCTTCCGGCCACTCTGCCAGCAGCTGCAAAAGCTCCCCATGGTTCTTTTCCGCAGCCAAACGCCCCAGCGAGAGCATCACCGGCGCTTCGGCAGGGATGCCCAGCTGGCTGCGCAGCTCTGCCCGGGCAGCGCCGCCGTCCTGCCAAGGCTGGAACTCGCCCAGGTCAATGCCCGTCGGCACTGTGAACACCTTGCACTCCACGCCATAGCTTTCCAGCAGCGCACGGATCTTGCCGGTGGGGGCCAGGATCGCATAGCAGTGCCCTGCCACCACCCGGGTGAAATACTCTACCGCCGCCTTGCCCAGCCGCTCGCTGGGGCAGACATAGCGGGTGCAGTCCTCCCACATGGTATGGTATGTATGCACCAAGGGGCAATCGCAGCGTTTGGCCAGCTGGCAGGCCGGGATAAAGGTGGAGAACTCACTCTGGGAGTGGATCACATCCGGCCGCCACTCTTCCAGCACGTCCAGCCAATGGCTCAGGAGCCGCAGCCCCAACCGCACGCCCGGGTAGACTTTTTCCGCACTGAGGCTGCCCAGGTAGATCACATTGCCTTCCTGATAGGAGCGGCTGTTGCCGGACAAGGTCAGCACCCGCACATCATGCCCCAAAGCCAGCAGCTCCCGGTAGAGCAGCTCCACCGACCGCACCACTCCGTTGACCGCAGGCGCCCATGTATCGGTCGTCAGCAAGATTTTCATCAGAACACCTCCGCAAGATCATCTGTCGTTTTATCCTTTTTTCTGGCGGCAGAGCATGGCCGATGCCCTATCCCGTCCATACCATTTTAACGAAATTCCCTGCCCTATTCCTGCAAAATACTGCGGGAACGGGGCTGCACTTCCAATATACCCGCCGCAGCACAGCAGGTCAAGACTTTTTCAGCCAAAACCTTGCCCTTTGCTGCAAAAAACACAGCAGCAGGAATCAGACCTGCTGCTGTGTTGCTTTTATTCTTTACAGACGGCCACCTCTGCAACACCATAATGGTGCATCAAGGCCACCGCCGCAGGACCGATCTGCTCACCGCTGACCGCGATGGGGATCGCCGGCGGGCAGGATACTGTGGGCAGTGCGCACACACGGCCCAGTGCCTGCTCCACTGGCACTCGCTCTGCAGGGGACAGCACCGCTGCCCGGATGCTGCGCACCTGCTTATTCTGGCTCGCCAGCTCCGCAAACGCTGGGCCTATATCCTCCGGCAGCAAAGCTGCCTGGGCCTGCTCCAACAGATCCAGCAGCGCCGCCCGCACACGAGCCATATCTTCCGGTGGGTTTTCCGGCGTAAACATCAATACCACGTTGCGGATATCCGCATACTCACACTCGATACCGCAATGCCGCAGCTGATCCGCCAGCCACTGCCCGGTGCGGCCCAATGCCGCCGCATCCAGCGTCAGCTTCAGCGGCTCCTGCTCCGGGCCGGACAGCGCCACCGGCACCGGACAGCAGCCCAGCGCAGCCATGTTCAGTTCCTTCCGCAGCTGATCCAGGCCCGCCATGCTGGTTGCCAGCTTCTCTCGGTAGCCCTGTGCCAGATACCGGTTGCACAGGTCCAGGGATTGCAAAATCAGATAAGAAGGGCTGGTGGAGCCAAACAGCGCCATTGCGCCCCGGACAGCCTCCGGTTGGGGGACCGGGGCGTTTTTCCCCAGGTGCAGGTAGGCTCCGCCGGTCAGCACCGGCAGTGTCTTATGACCGGAGTCGCAGCACATAGCAGCCCCCAGTGCGATCGGGTGCCGGCTGCCCCCCGGCAAAAAGGGCAGATAGGCGCCGTGTGCGTTGTCCACCAGCAGCGGCACGCGCAGGCTTTGGCAGACCTCTGCCAGCCCCTGTACGTCCTGCATATACCCCAGATAGTCCGGGCTGGTCAGGTAGACGCCAAAGGGGCGCACCCCTTGACGGAGCAGCTGCTCCAGACGGGTGCGGAGACTGGCAGGCGTGACCGGGCAGCTGCACAAACTGCCCCCCTGTCCCTGCGGCCACAGCCATTGGATCTCAAAATCCAGCAGAGCAGCACTGTACACCAGCGCTTTATGTGCATTGCGTGCCGCCAACAGGACCGGACGGCCCTCCCCTGCCGGTACGGCCTGCATGGCCAGCAGCAGCATAGCCCGAATACACTGAGAGGACCCGCCCGCACTATAATAGGTGGCCGCCGTGCCGAACAGCTGGGCAGCATTTGCCTCGCTCTCCGCAATGATGCCTTCTGCCTCATACAGCTCATCTGCCCCCGCGATCTCGGTCAGGTCCAAGGGCTCGCACCCCAGAAAGGATACGCCTTTGTGCCCTGGCATATGCAGCCGGGCCGTGCCTGAACTGCTGTACCGCCGGACAAAATCTGCAATAGGGGTGCTGGGCATCATTCGCCGCAGCCCTCGCCATCGGCGCAGGCATTGCAGCTGCCGCCCAGCTCAATGGGAGCCTCTACGCCCTGAGCTGCCAGGTCCTGGTTCTCAGCCACCTTGATCATGATGGCGCACTCGATCCGCTTTTTGAACAGCTCGCAGCCGTAATCGTACACGCCTGTGATGCTGCCCGTTGCATGGTATGCATTGGCTGCACAGCCACCGGAGCAGTACAGCTTAGCCCAGCAATCCTTGCACTCGGGGCGGGCGTAGGCGTTGCAGTGCTTGAACTCATCCCGCACAGCGGTATTGGTGACGCCCTTCCAGATATCGCCCATGAGGTACTTGGGGTCACCCACGAACTGGTGGCAGGGATACAGGTCGCCCCACGGCGTCACAGCCATATACTCGGTTCCGGAACCGCAGCCGGAGATGCGCTTGTAGATGCAGGGGCCTCCGGTAAGGTCGATCATGTAGTGGTAGAAGGTAAAGCCTTTGCCCTCCCGGCGGCGGCGGATCATCTCCTTGGCCAGGATCTCGTACTGCTCCTTCAGGATGGGCAGATCCTCCGCAGTCAATGCACAGGGATCGTCCGGCTTAGAGACCACCGGCTCCATGCTCAGCTCCGTAAAGCCCAGGTCTGCCATGTGGAAGACATCCTTGGTGAACTCCACATTGTTATGGGTATAGGTACCCCGGATGTAGTAGTTCTTATCCCCACGGCGGCGGACGAACTCCTGGAACTTGGGCACGATGACATCGTAGCTGCCGCGGCCTGCATAGTCCTTGCGGAGACGGTCGTGGATCTCCTTGCGGCCATCCAGGCTCAGCACCACATTGTGGCACTCCTTGTTGCAGAAGTCGATGACATCATCATCGATCAGCATGCCGTTGGTGGTCATGGTAAAGCGGAAGTTCTTGTTGTGGATCTTCTCCTGCTCACGGCAGTAGGCCACCAGCTGCTTGACCACATCAAAGTTCATCAGCGGCTCGCCGCCGAAGAAGTCCACTTCCAGGTTGCGGCGGGTGCCGGAATTCTCGATCAAAAAGTCCATGGCCCGCTTGCCCACCTCAAAGCTCATCAGGGCACGGTCGCCCTGGTAGCGGCCCTGGGCAGCAAAGCAGTAGGAGCAGTTCAGGTTGCAGGTGTGCGCCACATGCAGGCACAGTGCCTTGACCACCGTATTGCGGTTCTTGAAGTCAAAGGCCATGTCCTTATAGATATCCGGCGCCCAGAGTTTGCCCTGGGCCTCCAGCTGGGCCACATCCTCCAGGCACTGGCGCAGGTCCTCCTCCGTAACATCCGGACGGTGGGCGTACTTTGCCAGCATCTGTGCTACGATCTCATCGGCCGGATGCTGCTTGTACAGGGCGATGATGTCGTAGGCCACCTCGTCCACAACGTGCACAGAGCCGCTGCAGGTGTCCAGCACGATATTATATCCATTGAGTTGATACTGATGTACCATTGATTTTCCTCCGTGAAAGATCACTAAAAATGAACACAAAAAATGCCGCCCGGCTCAGGCGGCATCCGATTGGAAAAAAGCTTACTTGTTGCTGTTCTCACACTGCTGGTTAGCCACGCCGCAGGAGGTCTTGCAAGCAGACTGGCAGGAAGTCTGGCACTCGCCGCAGCCGCCGGTCTGCACGCTCTTGGTCAGGTCACGGGTAGCGATCGTCTTAATTCTTTCCATAATCAAAAACCTCTCTCGCTTGAAAAGATTGCGCTGTGCGAAGCATTGCCTCTGCCCAGCGATTTATCTTTTAGTATCATAACACGGGAGGCGATTTCTGTCAAGATTTTTTGGCACCGGGCTTCCTGCAAGGGCAGCATCAGCCGGGCAGGCGGGGCTGATAGCGTGCCAGCACTGTATGCAGCCCCAGCTCCCGGGCCCGGGCCAGCAGATAGCGGTAGCGGCACAGCAGCGCCTGCCTCTCGTAGATGCGCTGCTCGATCAGATCGGAGTCCACCTCCAGATCAAACATCATCTCATTGCAGCGCAGGCAGGCCAAGCACTCCTGCAGATCCTGCTCCAGCTCCGGGCAGTAGCGCTCGTGTTCCGGGTCCCGCGGTACACGGGGCGAGAGGTTGCCCATTTCCGGGCGCAGAGTTCTTGTCATCATATGCAGCATCCTTTCTAAATCAGGCCAAGCAGCCTTTCAATGTCCTGTGCGAGTATACCGCACCGCCGGGGCAAAACCTGCCGCACCCTGGAGAAGTGCGTTAAGACGGCATTTTTTTATTTTTTGCAAGTTTTTTCAAAAATATGCTTGACAAATGCCTCCGATATGCGTATAATAACACACGTTGACCGGCTCACCCAGCCGGGCGGCACCACTGATGGGGATTTGCATAGTGGTAGTGCGGTAGACTCTGACTCTACTTGTGGGAGTTCGATTCTCTCATCCCCAACCAAAACGAAGCAGTCTGCAAGACCTTTTCCATAAGGTTTGCAGACTGCTTTTTTGTTCCTCATCCACTGCAAAAGACCGGGCGCATCCTGGGAGCTACTCCCCGGACACGCCCGGTCTTTTTTTATTTCAGCTCAGGATCCCCAAATGGATTAGACCAGCTGGATACGGCCTGCGCCGTACTCATTCTCGTAGTTCAGCAGATAGCCCGGATACTGAGACAAGGGGCTGTTGGCGCTGCTCAGGTGAGGCAGGCCATTGGCATCCACGCCGCCAAACAGCATAGCGTACATGGACATGACCAGGTAGTCCTCAGCTACATAGTCCTTGATCAGCGTTGCGCCGTCGAACATGGCAAAGCCATCGCCCAGGTTGCGCAGGGTATAGTTCATACCTGCCATTGCATAGGTAGCGTTGGGGTCCAGCGGCTCATATGCACCGGTCTTGCGGTTGTAGATCTTGACATTCTGCACACGGGGGGTGCCAGTAGCGCTGCCGACCCAGACATTCTTGTCATTGGTCTGCACCGTGTTGGGCAGGCTGGTGTGGATCTCGTAGCTGGCGCCTGCCACGTGCAGGAAGCCGCCGTTCTCCTTCTCCGTACCGGCAAAACGAGCACCGAACTCCAGAGCATCCTGGATCTGCTTGCCGGTGACCGACATCAGGCAGGCCACGTTGCCAAAGGGGCTGACCTGCTTGCAGGTCTTGAAGCTCCACTCCCCTGCCGGCACGTCGGTGCGGATACCGCCGCCGTTCATGATGGCGATATCGCAGTCCAGCTGCTCGATCTCGTTGAAGTAGGTGTAGATGCCGTCGGCCACAAAGTCGCCCAGGTTGGTCTCGCCGGAACGAATACGGCGCTTGCCGGTGGCCGGGTCGTTGATGTAGAAATTGACATCGCCCACAGCGATCTTCTCGCCCAGCATATCGTCCACGGTATCGATCCAGTTCTGCTGGATCGCCTTTACAGCCTCATCCTCTGCGGCAAAGGTGGGGATCAGCTCGGTGGTGATGGTGCCATCCACGCCGATGGTCATCTTACCGATGTTCTCAAAGTAAGAGCCGGTCTGGGTCAGGGTGACCATCTTGCCGGAGGCATCTGCCACCTGCTTGTTGACCAGGGTGGAGTGAGAGTGACCGTCGATGAATGCGTCAAAGCCAGTGGTATGAGCAATGACTTCCTCACTGGTCCAGGGAGAAGAGGACGGGTCTACGCCCAGATGGCCCAGACCGATGACATAGTCTGCCACGAGCTTTGCCTTGTTCACCGACTTCTGCACAGCGTCATACAGCTTCTGGCCGTCCTCGCCGCCCAGGATGTCGTAGATGAACTTGGTCTGCTTCTTGTTCATGAAGTAAGCCGGAGTGGACTTCGTAAAGGTCTCCGGGGTGGTAATGCCCACGAAAGCCACCGTAACGCCGCCGGTGTACACCAGGCTCATGTCCGGCAGCACACGGCCGCCCAGGCCCTGCAGGCTGACCCAGTTGCAGGACAGGTAGGGGAAGTTTGCCTCTGCAATGATCTGCTGGGCACGCTCCATACCATAGTCAAACTCGTGGTTGCCCAGGGTAGCCACATCGTAGCCCACCTCATTCATCAGGCGGATGATGGATGCGCCAGAGTCCATAGAGCCATAGGCAGTGCCCTGGACGTGGTCACCTGCGTCCACCAGGATGACCTCCTGGCCAGAGTCCTCGATGCTCTTTTTCAGAGCAGCCAGGGACGCATAGTTCAGCTCCGGATTCTCGCCATCGATGTAGGTATGGGTATCGTTGGTATACAGGATGGTAACAGCAGCCTTTTCACCAAAAGGCCAGCAAGCAGATGCCTGGGGTGCGCTCATAGCAACAGCTGCGGTGGCAAGGCCAGCGGCCTGCATAAAGCTGCGGCGGGAGATAAGATGTTTCACGGGTAAACAACCTCCTTTTTTTGTACCAGCAGACAAAAGTGCTCCGGTGGGACGCAACAGCGACCACCGGCTTTTTTCTGCTGGATTTCTTCCTGCACTAAAGATAGCACATTCCGCCCGGCAGGGCAAGGCTCAAACGGCAACTTTGTGTAAAATAGCCGTCAAAAACCGTACTTTTTGCGCACAAACTCTAATTTTATCAGAAAAACGAAACCCCGCACCCGTCTCGTCCCCTTTGCGTCAAAAAAGCAGAATCGCTTTTTATTTTCACACTTTTATGCTACACTGTATCCTGTATTTTATCACCGGAACGAACCGAGGGCCATGACCATGAAAACGATCTTTCTGCACGGGTTGGGGCAGACTTGCTCCAGCTGGGAAAAGACCACTGCTTTCCTGAAAAAGGGCGCAGATGTTCTGTGTCCAAACCTTTTTGACTGGTTTGAGGGACAAACTGTCAGCTACCCCGTATTGTACCGCGCTTTTTCTGAATACTGCCAGCAATTTCCCGAACCGGTCCAGCTCTGCGGACTGTCCCTGGGCGGCGTCCTTGCCTTGCATTACAGCATCGAACACCCACAGCACGTCCACTCCCTGGCATTGATCGCAACGCCGTACACGATGCCCAAGAGGATCTTGAAGTTCCAGAACATGATCTTCCGTTTCTTGCCGGAGAAAAATTTCCAGAGCATGGGCATTAGCAAAGCAGATTTTCTCTGCCTGACCCGTTCCATGATGGATCTGGATTTTGAAAAGGACCTGCCGCGCCTGAGCTGTCCCGTACTGGTCCTTTGCGGAGAAAAGGACACCGTCAACCGATCTTCTTCCCTTGGATTGCAGGCCCGGCTGCCCAAGGCAGAGTTCCGCCTGCTGAAAAACTCCGGCCACGAAGCCAATCTGGACGCCCCCGAAGCACTGGCACAGGAGCTTTCCGCTTTTTTTCAGTTATGATCACTTTAAAAAGAGTCTGCCCGCTGTTTCTGCGGTCAGGCTCTTTTTTCTTTCTGCGACCATCTGCTGGAACAAGCGCTGCTCTCTGTTTTAATGTCAGTTTTATCTCTCCGGCGGCTTTTTTTCATCTTTTTAATCTCTTTGGTGTTAGGATAGCGGCATCCCAGAGATGCAGCTATCCAGAGCATTGGATATACAAAACCGCCCTCAGGCTGCTGAGGGTGGAAAATATGGAGGAAAAACCATGAAAAACACCGATTGTGACAAGCTGATCCTGGCTGTACTGCAAGGCGAAGAATACCAGGATGCCATTGCAGAGCTGAATCAAAACGGCTTCTATGCCACCGTCCTGCAATCCAGAGGCGGCTTTCTGCATTGCCGGAGCGCCACGATCCTGGTGGGTGTACATCATACGGATCTGCCGCAGGCGCTGGCGCTGCTGAAGCGCTATGGAGAACGCACGGTCATGCAGTACCAGCCGCTCATCCTGGGCGGCACGGTACAGCCGCTGGCCGCCACGGCGCCCCTGCCGGTGCAATGCGGCGGCGTGACCTTGTTTGTGCTGGATGTCCAGCAGTTTGAAAAATATTAAGACGGCTGCCGCCTGCAAAAAAGAGCCTGTCCGCTAAAACGCGGACAGGCTCTTTTTATAAATACTTCAAAACACGATACGCATCTGGTGCCAGACCACGCCTCCATGGGTGGAACCGGAGACGCCCTCGTCCACAAAGCCGAAGCGGGAATAAAACGGCAGCAGCGCCTGTTTACAGGTCAGCACCACGCCCTTTCGGCCCGTGGCCCGGGCATCCGCCAGCATTTGGGTCAGCAGCGCCGAGGCGCAGCCCTGACCCCGCCACTCCGGGGCCGTCACCACGCTGAAGATCATCTGCCAGGCCCCCGCAGGGTCGTACAAACCGGGCCGGTCGTACATTTCATCGGTCAGGTCTGGCGTGTCCGTAGCAAATCCATTGACAAAGGCACGGACCTCTCCTTCCTCCTCCAGCAGCCAGAAAAGCTCCGGGTAAGCAGCCAGGCGGCCCGCCAGACTCTCCCGGCTGGCGCCTTCTGCCGCCGGGTAGGACGCTGCTTCGATCGCAGCCAAACGGTCCAGATCAGACATCTGTGCATGACGGATCTGCATAAGAGACCTCTCCTTTCCCATTCCGGATGCAGTGCAGCTCTCAGCCTTTTGCCTGTGCAGGCTCAAAATCCACCTTGCCCAGGTTCACATCCGCCCGGACGATGGTGATCATCATGCGGTCGCCCAGGTTCCAGTTCTTGCCGGAGACCGGGTCGGACAGGCGGACGCCTTCGGTCAGCAGGGTGCCGGCAGCAGTCAGGCTGGATGCAGGCACAAAACCTTCCACACCGTTATCCATCTCCACAAACAGGCCGCGCTGGGTCACGCCGGAGATGCTGCCCTCGTAGCTCTCGCCCAGGTGACGGCGGGCGTACTCTGCCTTATAGCAATCTTCTGCCTTGCGCTCGATCTGCATAGCAATGACTTCCCGCTCGCTGGACTGCTTGGCTGCCTGCTCCGCAAAATCGGTGTAGCGCAGGGTCATGGTCTCCTTGTCGGTGCCGGAGAGCAGGTCGGTGAGGATACGGTGGATCGCCAGATCCGGATAACGGCGGATGGGGCTGGTGAAATGGGCATAATCCTTCAGCACCAGGCCGTAATGTCCCTTGGGCTTTGCCTCATACTGCGCCTTGGACATACACCGCAGCATTCCGGTATTGATGATCTGCTCATATGCCGTGCCGCGGACCCCTTCCAGGATCGCACTCAGCTCCTTGGGCGCAGGGACATCCTTTGCAAAGTGGTCGTTGATGCCGCAGGCGGTCAGCAGTGCGTGCAGACGCTCCAGCTTTTCGGCGTTGGGTTCCTCGTGGACACGATAGACAAAGGGAATCTGCTTGACCCGTGCAAAGTGCGCAGCGCACTGGTTTGCCAGCAGCATGAACTCCTCGATCATGGCCTCGCTCTCGCCGGAAGTGCGCTTCTGCACATCGATGCAGCGGCCTTCCTCGTCCAGGATCAGCTTGACCTCTCCGCTCTCGATATCCATGCAGCCGCGCTCTCTGCGCAGGCGCGCACGGTGGCCATACAGCTCCTTCATGGCAGGCAGCTGCTCCGACACCTCGGCATACTTGGCCTGCAGTTCCGGGTCCGTGCTGCCAGCCAGCAGAGCATTGATCTCGCTGTACACGCCCTTGACACGGCTGCGGATCACGGATTTGACAAAGCGGTAATCGGTCAGCTCGCCATTGTTATCCAGCCGCATCAGGCAGGAGAATGCCAGCCGCAGCTCGCCTTCATTCAGGCTGCAAATACCGTTGGACAAGGCCTTGGGCAGCATGGGCACCACCTGATCCGCATAGTACACACTGGTGGCACGGCGGAAAGCCTCGTTATCCGTCTCGGTGCCGGGACGCACATAGTGCGATACATCCGCAATATGGACGCCCAGTTCAAAACCACCCTCCGGCGTGCGGGTCAGGCTGATAGCATCATCGATATCCTTGGTAGAGGCACTGTCGATGGTGAAGATCGGCAGGCTCCGCAGATCCAGACGGCCCTTGGTGTCTGCCTCCGACACCGCTGCATCCTCCAGCTTTTTGGCCTCCTCCCGCACTTCCTCCGGGAATCGAGCCCGAATGTCCTGTGCATACAGCAGAGCCTTTGCGCAGCGCTTGGCCTCATCGGCACTGCCAAAGCGCATAGTGACCCCCACCCGGTGGTCCTCCTGCCGGGTGCCGCGCTGCAGGATCTCCACAGCCACCTTATCTCCATCCTTTGCGCCGCCTTCACTGCCGCGCATCAGCTGCATGGAGATAGCCGGGCAATCATCCGGCACAAATTTCAGCCGGCCGTCGATCCGTTTTGCGGTGCCCACCAGGTTGTTATGCTCGGTCAGGATCGCCAGGATCTCGCCCTCATCACTGCCCTCCACCCGGGGATGGGCAAACTTCTCCACCAGGACCTGATCCCCCGGCATTGCGCCGCGGGTAAAACGGCCGGGGATGAACACATCGCTCTGGCCATCCTCCAACATTACAAATGCAAAATTCTTACCCAGCTTGACCACCTTGCAGAGCAGTGCCTTTTCTGCACGGCCGGACCGCACAGTAAAGAACACTCCCTGCCGCTGGCAGACCACAGCCTGGCGCACCAGCTCATCCAGCGCCTCCATGACCTTGCGGTCCGCAGCACGGTCCCCGCCAAAACGGGCTTTCAGGGTTTTTACCGTGCAGGGCTGCATCTGGATCGCATGCTCGATCTTATCACGAATTGCCATAAATACTCCTACTCTTTCTCTACTCTTACTTCATTCCCCCACCGGCTGCCTGTATCTGCGGACAGCACATCAAACGGGGCCCCTCTTTTTTTAGCACGAAGGTTTTGACTTATAGACAGAAAAACAGCCCCGTTCAACACGGAGCTGCGGCTTGGCGCTCAGCCCAGACGGCTGGCGAACACACAGGCCAGAATGGCCACCACAAAGAACACGACACCAGCGATGCGGGTCACCTTGGCCAGCATCTGATCTGCGGGGGTCAGCCGGGCATTGTTTGCACCAGCCGCACCGTTGATCGCGCCGGACAGGCCCTGACCGTGGGTGTGCTGCAGCAGGGTGAGGAACACGATGGCCACCGAGGCCACCAGCAGGATCGCACCGCCAACGATTTCAATGACAGACATTGTTTGTTACGCTCCTTTATTGATCTTGGTCGATCAGCATACAAATACGCATATATAGTATCATATTGGAGAAAAAAAATCAAGCAGAACAGCGCAGGCACATCACTCTTTTGCGCTAAGGCCCCGGCAGCCCCGGTGCAGGATCTTACTCCTCCCCTCCCAGCAGCGCCAGTGCCTCGCAGATGCGGGCAAACACAGCTGCACTGGAGTAAGGCGGGTCCAGCTGTGCATCCTGGAGCACCACCAGCGTATACTGCGGCTCCTGCGCAGGCCAAAAGCCTGCAAACCAGAGATTTTTCAGCTCTTGTCCGGATGGTGTAAATTGCCCGGTCTGTGCCGTACCAGTCTTACCGCCGGCCGTGCTCTGGCCGGGTGCCGCCTCCCGCCCGGTGCCCTCCTCCACCACGGCCGCCAGCATCTCGGTCAGCTTTTGCGCATTTTGTGCCGACAGCACCCGGCGGGCTGTGCGATGCGCAAGCGGCTGCAACTCCTGTCCGGTGACTTCGTCCACCGCACACTCCACAAAACAGGGGCTGCGATAAACGCCCCCGGCGGCGATGGTATTCATCATTGCTGCCACCTGCACCGGCGCAGCCATCAGTGTCCCTTGTCCAAAGCAGAAGTTGGCAAATTGTCCGCTGGAATGCAGCTCCGCTGCTGCGGGCAGACGTCCCTCATCGGCTTCCAGCGCTCCCGCCAGGGGGACAGCGCTGCCAAACCCCATCGCTGCGGCCATATCCCGCACCCTTTCTGCGCCCAGCTGCTGCCCCAGCTGGATAAAATAGCCGTTGCAGCTTTTTTGCAGAGCCGCTGTCAGATCCACGGTGCCATGGGCGACCCCGGATGCGCAGTGGAACACCTGCCCATCCACCATCTGGTAACCGGGACATTCATACTCCAGCCCCTGCACTCCAGCTTCCAGCGCCGCAGCTGCTACCACCGGCTTGAACACAGACCCCACTGCATATGCCTGCAGCGCACGGTTGACCAGGGGGCTGTCTGGCTGGCCCAGACTGGCCGCCACATGATTGGGGTCAAATGCAGGCAGGCTGACGCTTGCCCGCACCTTTGCAGTGGCCACATCCAGCACCAGCACACACCCACTGGACATCATTTCCCCAGCCACCGCCTCTACTGTGCGCTGCACAGGCCGGGAAATGCTCAGCCGCACCCCCGCCCCGCCTTTGGTGCGGTGACGCTGCGGGAGAGTATCTTCCAGCAGCCGCCCCCGGGCATCCACCTGACAGCGGATCTCATCCTGCGCCCCCGGAGCAGACAAGACCGATTCCAGGGCTGCTTCCAGCCCTGCCACGCCCTGCTCCTCTCCATCCAGGTACCCCAGCAGATGGCAGGCCAGCGGTGCAGCACCATAACGCTGCGTCACCGGGAAGCAGCATACTCCCTGCTGCGAAAGATCCTGCTCCAGCTCCACCAAAAACGGGCGGCGTGCGTTGCGCTGCTGATACAGCAGCACCTGCTGCTCCGGCCCTGCGTACCGGTACAACCGGCCATAGCTGTCCTGTCCCGGGATACATACCGCCTGCCAGGTCTGATGCAGACCCGTAAGCGGACGGTTCCGGCAGTCATAAAATCCGCCCCGGGGAGCAGGCAGTGCCAGTGTGACCTGACTTTGGGCTCGGGCACGGGCAGCGTAAGTCTGGTTCTGCGCCAGCCAATACAAACGGCACACGACCACAAAAAAACAGGTTAGCATCACCCCATACAGCGCCAAAACACGGCGTCCAGACACAGCAGACCTCTCCTTTCTGCAGGGGAGCATCATCCCCCCTCCTGCAAAAGTCTGCCCCATTTTTTCCGTGCGCATACAAAAACACGGTGTGCATCCGGGTCTCCCCCATGCACACCGTGCTGATAAAACGGATCGTTTGGTTCCACTTTGAGCAGAGCTGCCTGCCATGGGGGCTGCCTTCCCCCACGGCCTCTGCCAAAGCGAAGTTTTTTGTTTTTGTGTACTGCCAGCAAATAAGCGGCCGTCTCTGTCCAGCGCAAGGGGCGGCGGTTGATGTGGTTGCCTACCCCTTAAAAGACCGGTCTTGTCAGGGCTGCCTGCCGCAGGGAGCTGCCTTCCCCCCCACGACCCCTGACAGTGCATGGTCTTTGCTGCACTTCCGGACGTTACAGATCTGCCAACAGCGGTGCCCGCAGCTCCTGCCAAAAAACAGGCGGTTGATGTGGATGCCTGCCAGCAAGACGGGCTTTGCGCAAAAACGCAAACACCGTTCTGTATGATCGTATTATAATAAAGGTATTCTGCTTACTTTGCAGCCTTTGCTGCCTCGATCTGCTTGACCAGCTCCGGCACGACCTTGAACAGGTCGCCCACGATGCCGTAGTCAGCCACACCGAAGATAGGAGCGGATTCGTTCTTATTGACTGCGATGATGCACTCCGAATCCTGCATACCAGCAGCGTGCTGGATCGCACCGGAGATGCCCAGGGCCACATAGATCTTGGGATGGACCGTCTTGCCGGTCTGACCCACCTGGTGGTCAGCGCCCAGCCAGCCAGCGTCGGTAACGGCACGGGATGCACCCACAACGCCGCCGCCCAGCGCAGCAGCCAGCTGCTCTGCCAGCTCGATGCCCTTGTTTACGTCCTTGCTGATGCCGCGGCCCACTGCGACCACCACATCTGCGCCGATCAGGTCTACCAGCTTGTTGGCAGCCTTCTCCACACTGAGCACCTGGGTCTGGATATCCTCAGCGGTCAGGCTGAAAGCAGGCTTAACGATACGGCAGGCCTCGGCCTTAGCTGCATCGTAGGGAGCCTTCTTCATGACGCCAGGACGCACCGTAGACATCTGGGGACGGAAACGGGGGCAGATGATGGTAGCCATCAGGTGGCCGCCGAAAGCCGGACGGGTCATCTTCAGGTTGCGATCCTCGTAGTCGAAGGTCTGCTTGGACAGGTCGATGGTAGAGCTTTCCTTCAGGAACTCCACATACTTGCCGGTATCCACATCCAGGTGGGTAGCGTCGGCGGTCAGGCCGGTGTGCAGACGGGCAGCGCAGCGGGGGCCCAAGTCACGGCCGATATTGGTAGCGCCGATCAGCAGGACCTCAGGCTTATACTCGTTGACCATGTCGCACAGGACCTTGGTATAAGCGTCGGTGGTGTAATCCTTCAGCAGGGGGCTGTCGCACACCAGGACCTGGTCAGCGCCATAGCCGCCCAGTTCCTTGGCAATGGACTCCACATTATCGCCCAGCAGCAGGCCGGTGACCTCGCAGTGCAGCTCGTCTGCCAGCTTGCGGGCCTCGCTGACCAGCTCAAAATCAGTGGGCATCAGTTTGCCCTGGCGCTGCTCACAAAAGACCCAGACGCCCTTGTATTCGTTAAAATCAGCCATTGTAATCCTATGCTCCTTTCATCAGATCAGGTGCTTGTTGGCCAGGATGCCAGCCAGCTGCGCAGCGACGTCGTCGCCAGCCAGCATGGTGCCTGCGCCCTTCTGCGGAGGAGTGAAGGACTTGAACACGTTCGTCGGAGAGCCCTTCAGACCGATGGTATCCACCTCGATCAGCGGGTCGTCCTTGAGGGCGTTGTAGTCAAAGACCTCCATGGGCTTGTCGTAGCAGGTAAAGATGCCATTGACGCTCATGTAGCGGGGCTCGTTCAGCTCCTTGATGCAGGTCACCAGGCAGGGAGTCTGGACCTTGATCATCATATAGCCGTCCTCCAGCATCCGCTTGACGGTGAGGGAGTTGCCCTCCTTCTGGATATCGGCTGCATAGGTCACCTGAGGCAGGTGCAGCTTCTCAGCGATCTGGGGGCCTACCTGAGCAGTGTCGCCATCGATCGCCTGACGGCCGCAGAACACAACGTCCTCGGGGCCAACGCCGATCTTATTGACGGCAGCAGCCAGGATCTGGCTGGTAGCAAAGGTATCGGAGCCGCCGAACTCACGGCCGGACACCAGCACTGCACGGTCTGCGCCGCGGGCCAGCAGCTCACGCAGCATCCCCTCGGCCGGCGGGGGGCCCATGGTGACCACCACGACCTCACAGCCGGTGGCGTCCTTCAGCTTCAGAGCAGCTTCCAGAGCGTTCAGGTCATCGGGGTTGGTGATGGTCGCCATCGAAGCGCGATCCAGGGTCCCGTCGGGTTTGACGGCCACCTTGCCGGAGGTATCGGGGACCTGCTTAACACAAACAATTGCTTTCATTGTAAACTCTGCCTCCTTACTTCAGCATCGCGCCGGAGATGACTATCATCTGCACTTCGCTGGTGCCCTCGTAGATCTCGGTGATCTTGGCGTCCCGCATCATGCGCTCGATCGGGTAATCACGGGTGTAGCCGTAACCACCGAACAGCTGCAGGCAGCGGCGGGTCACGTCGCTGGCAGTGCGGGCGGCGACCAGCTTGGCCTCGGCAGCCTCTACGCTGTAACGCACCTTGGCGCCGTTCATGGCCTGCTGCTTCTTTTCTGCAGCGGCATAGACCAGGTACTTGGCGGCATCCACACGGGCTTTCATCTCTGCCAGCTCAAACTGAGTGTTCTGGAACTGAGCGATGCTGCGGCCAAACTGCTTACGCTCCTTGACATAGGCCACCGTCTCATCCAGAGCGCCCTCGGCAATGCCCAGTGCCTGGGAAGCGATGCCGATACGGCCGCCGTCCAGAGCAGACATCGCCAGCTGGAAGCCGCGGCCCCGCACGCCCAGCATACGGTCCTTGGGGATGGTGCAGTCTTCCATGATCAGCTCACAGGTAGAAGAACCGCGGATGCCCATCTTGTCCTCCGGCTTGCCCACGGAGAAGCCGGGGTCGGTGCGCTCCACGATGAAAGCAGAGCAGAGCTTCTGGCTGCGGCCGCGCTTATCCACCACCTTATCGGTAACGGCGATGATAACAAACACGTCTGCGTAGCCTGCATTGGTGATAAAGATCTTGGAGCCGTTCAGCACCCAGCAGTCATCCTTTTCCACTGCGGTGGTCTGCTGGCCCTGAGCGTCCGTGCCGGCACCCGGCTCGGTCAGGCCAAAAGCGCCCAGCCACTCGCCGCTGCACAGCTTGGGCAGGTACTTTGCCTTCTGCTCGGGGGTGCCGTTCTCATAGATGGGGGCAGCGCACAGGCTGGTGTGGGCCGACAAGATAACGCCGGTGGTGCCACAGACCTTGCTCATCTCCTCCACAGCCATAACGTAGGACAGCACGTCGCCGCCTGCGCCGCCCACCTCAGTGGGGAAATAAATGCCCATCATGCCCAGCTTTGCCATCTTCTTGACGGTCTCTGCGGGGAAATACTCCTCTGCGTCCACCTTTTTGGCCAGGGGCTTGACTTCGTTTTCAGCAAACTCGCGGTACATCTTCTGTGCCATCTGCTGCTGCTTGGACAGAGTGAAATCCATCGCTATATCCTCCTAAAGGGTCCTTTTCAGATTGCCGCACCCCACTGGATGCGGTGCAAACAAATTCCTCCCGGCAGCACCTGCCGCCGGGAGAAATGGGTATGCCAGCTTACAGCTCGTCTACCGGGGTCTTGGTGCGGTCTGCGTTGTAAACGTAGAAGCCCTTGCCGGTCTTGCAGCCCAGGTTGCCGCCGCGCACCATCTTGCGCAGCAGCGGGCAGGCACGGTACTTGCTGTCGCCAGTCTCGTTATACAACACATCCATGATGGCCAGGCAGATGTCCAGGCCGATGAAGTCGCCCAGCTCCAGGGGTCCCATGGGGTGGTTTGCACCCAGCTTCATGGCGGCGTCGATGCCAGCAATATTGGAAACGCCCTCCATCTTGATAAAGGCAGCCTCGTTGATCATAGGGATCAGGATGCGGTTGACCACAAAGCCAGCAGCCTCGTTGACCTGGACCGGCTGCTTGCCGATCTCCACAGAGATCTTCTTGATGGTCTCCACGGTCTCAGCGGGGGTGTTGCAGCCTGCGATGACCTCGATCAGCTTCATGCGGTCAGCGGGGTTGAAGAAGTGCATACCCACCAGCGGGCGGCTCAGGCCCTTGCCGATCTCGGTAATGGACAGAGAGGAGGTGTTGGAAGCAAAGATGCACTCCGGCTTGCACAGCTTATCCAGCTCTGCAAAGGTGGTCTGCTTGACCTTCATATCCTCAAAGGCAGCCTCCACGATCAGATCGCAGTCTGCGCACAGGTCTTCCTTCAGGCCCGGGGTGATAGCGCCCACGATGGCATCTGCCTTCTCCTGGGTCATCTTGCCCTTAGCCACCAGCTTGTCGTAGCCAGCCTTGATCTTAGCCAGGCCCTTCTCAGCCCACTCCTGCTTGATATCGCACAGGGCAACGGTGTTGCCCTCCACCTGAGCAAATGCCTTTGCGATGCCCTGGCCCATGGTGCCAGCGCCGATAACACCGATCTTCATAGGAAATCTCCTTTATTCTATCTCACAGTTTATAAAAAACAGTACAGCTTAGTTGTTGGTGAACACAGGCTTCGGCTTCGGTTTCTCGCGGGAGAGGAAGCAAGCCATGCCCTCCACCTGGTCGTGGGTCTCAAAGCAGTCGCCAAACAGCTTTTCCTCCACCTCAACTGCCTTTTCGATGGGCAGAGAGATGCCGTCGTTCATAGCCTTCTTGCAGTTGCGCACAGCGATGGGTGCGTTCTTGGCGATCTTGGAAGCCAGCTTCAGCACATTGTCCATCAGCTCCGCCTGCGGATACACAGCATTCACCAGGCCGATGCGCAGGGCCTCGTCTGCCTTGATGTTCAGGGCAGAGTAGACCAGCTGCTTTGCCATGCCCATGCCCACCAGACGAGCCAGACGCTGGGTACCGCCAAAGCCCGGGGTGATGCCCAGACCCACTTCCGGCTGACCAAACACAGCATTGTCAGAGCAGATACGGATATCGCAGCTCATAGCCAGCTCGTTGCCGCCGCCCAGAGCAAAACCGTTGACCGCAGCGATCACCGGGATGGGGAAGCTCTCGATCATCAGGAACACATCGTTGCCCAGCTTGCCGAACTCCTCGCCCTGTGCCTTGGTCATCGTGCTCATGGAGCCGATGTCTGCACCAGCCACAAAGCTCTTATCCCCCTCACCCGTGAGGACGATGCAGCGGATGTTCTGCTGATCCACCGCCTCAAAAGCGGCTTTCAGATCTGCCAGGACCTCCGGGTTCAGTGCGTTCAGTGCCTTCGGGCGGTCGATGGTGATGATCTCCACAGCGCCCTGCACTTCGGTTTTTACAAAAGCCATTGTAAAAAACCATCCTTTCTATCTAAGAAGGCTCCGGGCAGCGGCGACCCGCCGCCCGGAACGATCGTTCAGTCTGCTTTATAAAGAGGAATGTTTAGTCCATCTCAACGATGGTAGCGCAGCCCATGCCGCCGCCGATGCACAGGGTAGCCAGGCCCTTCTTTGCGCCGCGGTGCTTCATAGCATACAGCAGGGTGACCAGGATACGAGCACCGGAAGCGCCCACCGGGTGGCCCAGAGCAATGGCGCCGCCGTTGACGTTCAGCTTATCCATGTCAAAGCCCAGGGACTCGCCCACAGCCACGGACTGAGCAGCAAAAGCCTCGTTGGCCTCGATCAGGTCCATATCGTTGACGGTCAGACCGGTCTTGTTCATGACCTTCTTGGTAGCAGCGATGGGGCCCAGACCCATGACCTCCGGCTCCACGCCTGCCAGAGCACCTGCGACCCAGGTAGCCAGCGGGGTGACGCCCAGTTCCTTAGCCTTCTCCTCGCTCATCACGACCAGAGCAGCTGCGCCGTCGTTGATAGCGGAGGAGTTGCCAGCGGTGACGATGCCGTCCTTAATGAAGGCGGGCTTCAGCTTTGCCAGCACCTCGGGAGAGCTCAGACGGGGGCCCTCATCGGTATCGAACACGGTGTCGCCCTTCTTGCCCTTGATGACCACGGGGACGATCTCGTCCTTGAATGCGCCGTCCTCGATCGCCTTGGCAGCCTTGACCTGGCTGTTGTAAGCGAACTCGTCCAGCTGCTCACGGGTGATGGGGCTGTAGCCGTACTTCTGCTGGTAGGTCTCGTTGGAGCAGATGTTCTCAGCGGTGACGCCCATGTGCTTGTTGTAGCCAGTGGCATCCCACAGAGCATCGTTGACCATGGTGTCCACCAGCTCGCTCTTGCCCATGGGTGCGCCCATGCGGTAGCCGTAGCGGGCCTTCATCATAGCAAAGGGAGCCATATCCATGTTCTCGGTGCCGCCTGCGACCACGATGTCAGCATCGCCGGCCTCGATCATCTGAGCAGCCATGTTCACGCAGTTCAGACCAGAGCCGCAGACCACGTTGACGGTAACAGCGGGGGTCTCGATGGGCAGGCCAGCCTTCAGGGCAGCCTGACGAGCCACGTTCTGGCCCAGGCCGGCCTGGATGACGCAGCCCATATAAACGTGATCCACCTGCTCCGGGGTGATGCCAGCGCGCTGGATGGCCTCTTTGATGACGATGGAGCCCAGCTCAGCCGCCGGGACGTTTGCCAGGGTGCCGCCAAACTTGCCGATGGCGGTACGGCATGCGGACGCGATAACTACTTTCTTCATAAGGATAGCCTCCTGACTAATATATTTGGGTTGCGTTCAGATCACATTTTTATCAAAACGCCGGAAAGGCGTTTTCTCATAGTTCGGGGTCTGTCTGCTGCCGGATCTGTGCAAATTTATCGTGCACGGCCTTTTCCACATTGGGGGTGACGAACTTGGAGATATCGCTGCCGTAGCGGGCAGCCTCCTTGACCACCGTGGAGGACAGATAACTCCACTTGATGCTGGTGGCCAGAAACATCGTCTCGATGCCGGGCATCAGTGCGTGATTGATCTGCGCAAGCTGGATCTCGTTTTCAAAATCCGTCACAGCCCGCAGGCCCCGCACCATCACGGAAGCACGGCGTTTTTTGGCAAAATCCACGGTCAGCCCATTAAAGCTTTCCACTGTAACATTGGGCAGCCCCTGGCAGCACTCCCGCAGCATCTCCACCCGCTCCTCTACGGTAAACAGAGGATGCTTTGAGCTGTTGATCAGCACAGCCACGATCAGCTTTTCGTGGATCTTGGCGGCCCGCTTGATGATATCCAGGTGACCTTTGGTCACCGGGTCAAAGGAGCCGGGGTAAATTGCAATTGGCATTCTAAAATCTCCCTTTCACACCGGGGGTCCGGTAGGGCCGGGCCGCAGGGTCTCGCGCTATCGTTAATTTTTAGACAATCCCTTGTGGGGGTATGCCCTGTTCCCTGCGGCACTATAAGTAAACCACATCGTCAAAATTTTATCAAGTCCTTTTCTTGAAATTCTTCTCCTGTATGTGCCAAACAATCCCAACGAATTTCTGCTGTTTTTGTCCATTCTGCTAATCACGGAGTTTTTACAGTTCAAAGCCTTGATTCTATACATTGTTAATGTTATAACTAAGTTGATGTCGGTCCATCCGGCAGTCCCGGGTCTTTTTTGTATGGACATAGCTTACCATAAAGATGTGTGTAAGGTATGTTGGCCTTGCAAAGCTTATGCAAAGGTCCAGCAAAGATTTGCCCGGCTTTGGCAGAAAACCGAGAGTTTACAATTCTTCTATATTATTATTGGAGAGGATGGTTTATAATGGACTTCAAGGCACTGTATGCAGACAAGCAGATGACCGCAGCCCAAGCTGCCGCCCTGGTGCAGAGCGGCGATTGGGTGGACTACGGCTGGACCGCCAACACCCCTGTGGCGGTGGATGCAGCCCTGGCCCAGCGCCTGCCCCAGCTGGAAGGGGTCAATTTCCATGGCGGCATCCTGATGTGGGTGCCCGAGATCTTCCAGATCCCGGACCCTGCTGCCCATATGACCTGGAACAGCTGGCACATGAGCGGCATTGAGCGCAAAGCCATTGCACAGGGGTTTGCGTTCTACTGCCCCATCCGCTACTCGGAGCTGCCCCGTTATTACCGGGAAAGCCCGGACCCCGTAGATGTGGCGGTGTTCCAGGTAGCCCCCATGGACGCCCACGGTTACTTCAACTTTGGACCCAGCGCCTCTCATCTGGGGGCCGTGTGTGAAAAGGCCCGCAAGATCATTGTGGAGGTCAACACCAACATGCCCCGCTGCCTGGGCGGCAGCGAAAACAGCGTCCACATCTCGCAGGTAACGGGTATCGTGGAGGGCGATAACCCCCCCATCGGCCAGATGGCCGCTCCCGGTGCCGCAACAGAGGTGGACCTGAAGGTGGCAAACCTTGTGGTGCCCCAGATCCCGGACGGCGCCTGCCTGCAGCTGGGCATCGGTGGGATGCCCAACGCCATTGGCGGGCTGATCGCTCAGAGCGACCTGAAAGACCTGGGTGTACACACAGAGATGTATGTGGATGCCTTTGTGGACATTGCCCGTGCAGGCAAGATCAACGGCAGCCGCAAACAGCTGGACAAGGGCCGCCAGGTGTACGCCTTTGGCGCCGGCACCCAAAAACTGTACGATTACCTGAACGACAACCCGGAGTGCATGTCTGCTTCGGTGGAGTACACCAACGACATCCGCACCATTGCTGCGCTGGATAATTTCATCTCCATCAACAATGCGGTGGACGTGGATCTGTTTGGACAGGTAAATGCAGAGAGCGCTGGTGTCAAGCACATCTCGGGCGCAGGCGGACAGCTGGACTTTGTGCTGGGCGCCTATCTGTCCCACGGGGGCAAAAGCTTCATCTGCCTGTCCTCCACTTTCATGAACAAAAAGACCGGCAAGCTGGAGAGCCGTATCCGACCCACCCTGGTGAACGGCAGCATTGTGACCGATACCCGCGCCAATGTTCACTATCTTTGCACCGAATATGGCTGCGTCAACCTGAAGGGTCTGTCCACCTGGCAGAAGGCCGAGGCCCTGATCAGCGTTGCTCACCCGGATTTCCGGGAGGAGCTGATCGCTCAGGCAGAGCAGCTGCACATCTGGCGCAGAAGCAACAAACGTTAAAAGCACCCGCCGACGCGCCAGGCTGGCGGGCACGGAGGAGCCATGATCGACAAAAAGCCACACATCAAACCCTATCTGTATGGGATGCTGGCTGGGTTTGGAGCCATCAGCCTGAGCATTGCCTTCTTCTTCCTGATCTACCGTTTCCAAGGTTTTGGGGACGCGATCTCGGTGCTGACCGGCATCCTGATGCCGTTCATCTACGGCGCAGTGATCGCCTACCTGCTCAAGCCGGTGTGCAACACCGTTGAAAATTTCCTGCGGCGCAGCTTCCCAGAGAAAGCCCACAAAGCGGTGGAACCGGTCGCGATTTTGCTGACCATGCTGTTTGGGGTGCTGCTCGTCTATGCACTGCTGATGATGATCATCCCGCAGCTGATCACCAGCGTCACCACTCTGTATTATACCGCCCAGCGCAACATCAACCGGTTTGTGGCCTGGATCTCCACCCAGGAGTTTTTTGAGGAGAACCACGATCTTTTACTGATGATCGAATCCGCTTACGACAGCATCTCCCTGAACCTGGACACCTGGATCAAGACCACCCTGGTCCCCTCGATGCAGAACATCGTCTCCGGCGTGGGCAGCGGCGTGATCAGCGTGGTGAACACCTTGAAAAACCTGCTGATCGGCATCATCGTGGCGGTCTATCTGCTGGCCAGCCGCAAGCGGTTTGCACAGCAGGCCAAGATGATCCTGTACAGTGCAGTCCCCAACCCTTGGGCACAGCGCATCCTGGATGAGGTAAAATACGCAGACCGGATGTTCGGCGGTTTTATCAACGGCAAGATCCTGGACTCGGCCATTATTGGCGTGCTTTGCTATATCGTCTGCCTGATCGTCCGGTTCCCCAGCGCTCTGCTGGTGTCGGTGATCATCGGTGTCACCAACGTGATCCCCTTCTTCGGGCCTTTTATCGGCGCTATTCCTGCCACGCTGCTGATCCTGATCCAGGACCCCATCAAAGCCATCTGGTTCGTTTTGTTCGTCTTTATCCTCCAGCAGCTGGACGGCAATGTGATCGGACCCAAGATCCTGGGCAACTCCACCGGACTCTCCAGCTTCTGGGTGCTGTTTGCCATTCTGCTGTTTGGCGGCCTGTGGGGTTTTGTGGGTATGATCGTAGGCGTGCCGCTGTTTGCCGTGATCTACGACGTAGTAAAAAAGCTGGTGTTGTTTGGCCTGCGCCGCAACGGACAGACGCAGATGTACGACGCCTACCACGACGCCTTTGGAGAATCCTGCGAGGGAACGCCCCCTTGTCCCCCAGACAGTCCTGCAGCACCTGAAGTGCAGCCGGAACAGACGGAATAAGCGCCTCTCCCACACACATTTCGTTGGCCTATGCATTGCGCATAGGCCAACTTTTTTATACCCAAACAAAAAGGACGCGATGCTTTGCATCGCGTCCAAAAAGCCGCTCCCAGCCGGTCAGCTGTTTTGAGCCACCATGTGGATCAGAGCAGCGCCCTTTTCCATGGGAACCCGGTAAGACGTATAGTAACGGCCGGCATCTGCGGCCAGCTTTGTCTCCGTGCCGTCCTCTGCCACCAGATACAGGTCGTAGCCCTGCACCGCCTCGTTGGCAATGCGGACCCGCGGGTCGATCTCATCCATTGCGCCCTGCCCGCTGAGGCAGGTGACCGTCATCATCTTTTCCCCCATTGTCCAGGGTCCCCGTATAAACGTAGAGCTGTCCGTAGGCCGAAAAGCTGTCCGTGATCTCCGTCATCACTGCCTTATCGTTCACCTTGCCGCACTCTGCGCAGAAATCGTAGCTCTTGACCGTGCCATCCGGTGCTGTATAGTTTGCCGTTACCACCGCATTATCGCAATGGCCGCCATCGTACAGGCCGCAGGTGCTGGCCTTATAGCCGGTGATCCGGTAGGGAGATGCCTCCGCTGCAAAGCTGGCCAGTGCGCCGCCGGTCATCACACACGCCGACAGAGTAACCATTGCAACCGCTTTCATGATCTTTTTCATAGTAACCGCCTTTCTTCCTTTGATCGCTCCAACGATCAAGGAACCTGTTCTAAATTCCGCAGCCGGGTCTGAAAAGAAGCTCAGGCGCCCCTTCCGTGCTTGCTTCGGTACCTGTATTGTAGCAGCACAGCCTTGTACCCCGCTGAAGATAGGATGAATTTTAGCTTAAATCTCTGCCCTTTGGCAGAGAGCAGGGGGCTTTTGCTGCCCGGCCGAGGACGTCACTGGCGCGGGGAGTTTTGCATCACCCTGTTATCTTTTTATACGGCATAGCCGCAGGCGCTCCTGCAAGAAGGCGGAATATTTTTGCAAAATTTTCCCGATGTTTAGTCCCCCTGACCAAATACAGGCATAAAAACACCCGCACGCTCTGCAAAGGGAACGTGCGGGCTTTTTTGTTATGTGTTATGCAAGACGTGGAAGTTTGCAAAACAAAACGAACACACTGCCGACCATTTGAATAGTGGCACTGTGTTCGTTTCGCATTTGATTGGTGGAGAATACCGGGATCGAACCGGTGACCTCTTGCATGCCATGCAAGCGCTCTCCCAGCTGAGCTAATCCCCCATAAGCTGGTTTTTGTTTGCCGCACCCTGGCGACGTTGATTATTATACCAGCCCACAGCAGGATTGTCAACACTTTCAGACAAGTTTTTTGAAGAAATCCTT
>Ed_p2__coassemble_3724_pt1 | contig 4605 bp, 7 predicted proteins | sample Ed_p2__metabat2_low_PE_041 | metagenome-assembled genome bin Ed_p2
AGCCGTGACGGAGAGGGTTGCTCCCCGTTAAAACTCCCTCACCGCGGGCGGATCTCCCGCACCGTCAGAGTCTCTCCTTCCACAGAGAACCGCACCTCCAAAGCGCCAAACTCCATGCCGTAGACCCGGGTGGGGTCATTCTGGTAGGAGGGGCGGGGGTCGCTGGCCAGGACACCTTCCAGGGCGGCATGGCTCTCCGGCGGCACCTGCGCCCATAGCGCCGGGGCGCACTCCACCTTCAAATGGTGCTGCTGCGCCTGGGCGGTAAAACCTTCGGCCGCATCGGGATGGCTGTCTACATAGGGCAGATAGGGCTTGATGTCATAGATGGGGGTGCCGTCCATCAGGTCTGCCCCCCGCACCAGCAGTACTGGACCCTGCTGCGGCCGGTACTCGATGCCCTCCAGCCGTACACTGGATAAGCCCAGAGGGTTGGGCCTGAAAGGGGACCGTGTGGCAAATACGCCCACACGGGTGTTGCCCCCCAGCCGGGGCGGACGCACAGTGGGGGACCAGCTGTCCCGCACGACCCCTGAAAACTGCCATACCAGCCAAATGTGGCTGAACTGTTCCAGTCCCCGCACCGCCTCCGGGGTGCGGTACTCCGGCGTGAAGATGATCTCTCCCCGCAGACTGTCTACCAGCCCGCTTTGCCGGGGGATGCCGAATTTTGTGGGAAAATCGGTGTGGATATGCCCAATGACCTTGAGGGTCATGGTTTCGTTTGCCAGCTCCATGCGGCGGCCTCCTGTCAGTATACTTTTAGAATGGGGCAGTCGGGCGGCACCCCATAGGCCGCCCGGAATGTTTCCAGATCTTTTGCGGTGCGCACCAGCATGACCTCCCGCACCTGACCGGTGGCCTTATCCTGGAAGGCGGCCACCTGCTCCCCTGTGCAGATGCTGCACTTCAAGACCGGCTGCTGCCGGGCGGGGTCATACCGCAAAGGCTGCTTTTTGACGCCAAACATCCGGGGGACACTCCTTTCGTGCAATTTTTCCACTATTTTTTGGAAATCATTGACAAGTTGTGTAGAAGTGGATATAATACAACTAAAGATTGTTTCAACGCAGTTCGGTCAACACGAAATGGAGGTATTGCCATGACTGATTTGGTAAGATTAAAGGGCCATCTGACAAGCAGCGGCTACAAATTGCAGCACGTTGCGCAGGTAATGGGGGTCAGCACCAACGCGCTGCGGCTCAAGCTCCACGGCGACACCGAGTTCAAGCTGCGGGAGGCCGAGCGCCTGGCCCGCCTGCTGGAACTAAGCCCTGAAGAACGAGACCTGTGTTTTTTTGGCGCCGAAGGCCCGCGGCGGGGCAAAGGGGGTGCCGGGCAGTGACTGTGGAACAGCGCGCCAAGACCAAACAGGCGCTCCGGCGCTACGGGCAAAAGCTGCCGGGCCGGAACTGGAAGGATGCCCCCTTGTGGGACACCGCCATCCGGCAGACGCTGGAGTATTACGACAGCTGCGACCCGCTGCGCGCCCAGCTGATGCGGCTGCGGTATTTTGAGCACTGCACCGAGGAGCAGACCATGGGGCAGCTGTATATTGGGCGCAGCACCTACCAAAAAGCCCAGCTGGACCTGCTGAGCACCGTGGCGGTGTTTGCCGCCCAGCAGGGGGCCCGCTTTTGACCCCGCAGGCAAAAAGACGCCCCGCCCCCCGGCCCTGCACACAGCAAGGCAACGGGGGCGCAGAGCGCCGGATGCTTGTGGTTCAGTTGCGGGGCTGATCCTTCCCGGAGTGCTGCTCCGGATGGTCGCAGCGCTCGCGGCAGGCAGAGCAGTTTCCGCCGCAGCCCTCACCTTTCCAGCCGTCGTGCTTGGAGACCCAAACCACCGCCAGCGCAAACAAAATGACCAGCACCACAATGGTGACTAAGCCGCGTACAGTGAGCATAAAACCTAAACCTCGCTTTTGAAGGGATAAGACCCTGTGTGGGTTTTCGTTTTCAGTATACACTATTTTGCCCCCAAGAGCAACCCAACGGCCGCCCTCCGCCCTGCCCGCCAGAAGGCCGCAAACCCTGGCGGGAACTTTTTTGAGAGAAATTTCAAAAAAGGGCTTGCATTCCTCCCCCAGGCGTGCTATAATAATTGCGTTCCCGGTACGGAGGATTAGCTCAGCTGGTTAGAGCACCTGCATCACACGCAGGGGGTCTGGGGTTCGAGTCCCTAATTCTCCACCATAAATCCCAAGCCAATCGGCTTGGGATTTTTTGTTTTGGTGGAGAATTAGGGACTCGAACAGCACGGCACCGCAGTGCGGTGCAACCAACAGCCCAGCGGGCTGTTGGTTCGTGCGCGGGGATCAACTGGATCCCCGCTCTGGCAGGGGGCTTTTGCGGCGCGCCTTTTGTATGCCACGAACCCCGACGTCTGGGAGATGTAAGAAAGCAAAACCGCCCCCCGGAGAGAACTTCTCTCCGGGGGGCGGTCATTATGGTATGGGAGTATGGATAATTATGCTCTATCCACGCTGCGCTTTAGCGGCAGATCACCAGCACGAAATCACCGTTTGCCAGTTCCACGGTGGTGATGGCAGCCTCACTAAAGTCCTTATTCGTACCCATGATTGCATGGGCCAGATTAGCAGCGCAATCTTCCTCAGTGGTAAATGCCTTCTGGAACATTTCGTAGTTCTCTCCCAGCTGGTTGAGCAGTGCGTTCAACTTCTCGCCGAATTCAGTGCTGCTGATCTTGCCTGCATCCTTATCCTCCATGAGATCGGCGATCTGCTCGGTAACATGATCCAACGCAGCATCCTGCTCCAGAACAATAGAGGAGTTGCAGGCCTTAAAGATCTCATTCACTGCATCCAGCATCGGATTGTTGGTAACAGTGCCACCATTGCCGGCGCCGCCACAAGCGGTCAGCAGAGTCATAGCCATTGCACAAGCCACCAGGGTCGCCAGCATCTTCTTAACAAATTTCATGGTAATATCCTCCTGAAAAAGATCTGTGGGAGCAAACGTCCCTTCGTAATACCAGACAGACAATCATCCGCCCTGTCATGATGGCTTTAGTATACCCCCCCGGGGTATTTGTCAAGCAGCAAACTGCCAAAAAATTCAACCGCAAAAACGAGCATATTGCTGTTTATGTTTCAAAAAGAAAATCCAGAATAGAACGGCAGTTCCACCGGAGCAAGTTCTCCCGCCCTGCGATGCAGTCTCGCTCCAAAGCAAACATTCCCAACAAAAAAGCCCTCACCCCCGGCAAGCGGGGATGAGGGCTTTTTCTTATTCTTTTTCAAACACCAAGTAGCGGAAGCTGATCTCGGTGGTCAGCTCAGGCAGCTGGGCCAGGCGGGCCGCCCCGTCCCGGGGGGTGCGCCAATAGTACGGCGTCATGGCAAACAGCGCTTCCAGCTGGGCGGCTGGCACCGTGATCTGTGCGGTGGTCTGGCTGTCATCCACGGGGTGCAGGCCGGGGTAGTCGATGGACTGCACCGGGTTCTCGTAGGGGGTGTCGTACAGCACCTGCTTGAGCTGGTAGAGGTGCCGCGGCCCGGGCACCACATACACCAGCCGTCCGCCGGGGCGCAGCACCCGCAAAAACTCCTCCCGTGCAAAGGGGCTGAAACAGTTCACCACCAGGTCTGCCCATCCGCTCTCTACCGGCTGGGCAAAGCTGGAGGCCACCGCATACAGGCCCTGGGGCAGGGCTTTAGCCGCCAGCCGTACAGCGGGCTTTGCAATGTCGAACCCCGCCAGCTCCAGGGGGCGGTCTGCCTGTGCAAAGGCCGACGCAATACACCGGTCGTACCATCCCTCGCCGCAGCCTGCATCCAGCAGGCGCAGCGGCGCATTTGGCGCGGCAGGCTGTCCCCACCGCAGGCAGACCTGCGCCAGGCTCTCGCCCAGAGGGGCATAGTAGCCCCCTTCCAGAAAGCTGCGGCGGGCCGCCACCATCTCCTTGCTGTCTCCCGGTGCTTTTGTGCGCATCTGCTGCACCGGCAGCAGGTGCCAATACCCCTCTTTTGCCCGGTCAAAACTATGCCCGGCGGCGCAGCGCAGCGGGCTTTGGCCGGTCAGCGGCGCACCGCACAAGGGGCAGCGCCAGGGCATCTGCCGGGGGGCGCTCATTCGTCCCCGCCGTAGTCCTCGATCGGCGCAGTTGCACCGCCGTGGGCATTCATATACTCTTCAAAGCTGGTGAACTTCTGCTGCGGGGGGCGGCGGCTGATCAGCACCAGGCCGGGGTCCTCCTCCCGCTGCGGCGCACGGGAACGCCGGGCCGACCGGGGCGGCTGCTCCGGCTGCGGCGCACGGGTGCGGCGGGGCTGCTCGCTCTGGGGCTGGGCTTTTTCGGCCGGGCGCGGATTGCCCCGGCGGCGGTTCTCGGTACGGGGCGGCTGCGCCTTTTCTGCCGCAGGCTTGCGGGCTGCCGGAGCCTGCCCCTTGCTCTGCTTTGCGGGCTGCTCTGCCTTGGGCTGCGCCTGCTTCTGGCTCTGGGCGGGCTGTTTTGCCGGCTGCTGCGGCTTGGCAGCCTGCTGGGGGGCAGACTGCTTTTTCAGCGGACGCAGGGGGGTCGCCTCCGGTGCGCTGACAAAATGGGGGTCAAACTTGGGCTGGGCGTTGCTGCCCTGGGCCGGAG